>JGI24702J35022_10001175_pt1 | contig 16291 bp, 12 predicted proteins | sample TergutTh196P4_FD_35022 | JGI IMG/M metagenome (IMG submission 35022)
TTGGCCTGGGTGTTTGGCGGAAAAAAATTCGGACAATATACTTACGATCATTGGTATGATCATGAATGCGATGATATAAAGGAGGCACAAGAAAAACAAATGGCATTAGATTTTCAGAAGAAATTAAAATTTGGAGTTTTGGGATGCTCAGCCCATTANGCAAAGAATATTGCCTTACCGCTAAAATCTTCAATGCTGACGGAACCTTATGCTGTCGCTTCTCGCAATGTGGAAAAGGCCAGGGAATATGCCGCAGCGCATGGGTTTAGTAAATGGTATGGATCGTATGAGGAATTGTTAGAGGATGATTCGGTGGATTTTGTTTTTATTCCCCTGCCCAATCATCTGCATAAAATGTATATACAAAAAGCGGCAGATGCGGGAAAACCGGTAATCTGCGAAAAACCGATATGCCTGACTGCGGAAGAAACTGTTCAAGCCGCTGCATATTGCAAACAGAGGAATGTGCCGCTAATGGAAGCTTTTATGTACCGCTTCCATCCGCAGTGGGTTAAGGCAAAAGAAATTGCAAACAGCGGTGAAATTGGAGAAATTTATTCCATACACTGCCATTTTTCTTTTACCTTGAATGACAGCGGCAATTACCGTAACTTTGCTGAATTTGGCGGCGGAGCGTTATATGACATTGGGTGTTATGCCGTTTCCAGCGCCCGTTTCCTTTTTGATGCCGAGCCTAAGCGTGTAAGCTGCAGCTTTGCACAAGACCCTGAATTCAAGGCCGATATTTTTGCTTCGGGTTTAATGGATTTTAGCGGAGGAAAGGCAGCTACTTTTTCTGTCGGCATAAAAATGTTTTCTTTGCAGCAATTGTGCGCAGTTGGAACCGGCGGTTCTTTGGTTATGGAACTTCCGTTTAATCCGCTCCCCGGTGTCCCGGCCAGCCTTATTGTGAACAATAATAGCGGACAGCGAATAATTGAAATAACCCCCGCAGATCAATATCTGCTGGAATTTGAGGCTTTTGCCGAAACGTTAAAAAACAAAACCGCAGTTCCCTTGCCGCCGGAAGAATCTGTTGCCAACATGGCAGTAATAGACGCGTTATTCAAAGCTGCCAGAAGCGGAAATTGGAAAGATGTTGAAAAACAGCATTAAATGTGTAATTATTTTGGGCTTTTTTATTGTAATTAGGGATTGTCATCATATTATACACTTAGGCATAAAAAATTCCTTTTTAAATCTTAATAATCTTGGCCTTTATCTGTTGTTCCATTGTTTTACCGTCTTTCTCTTTTTCAACAATAAGAAACAATCCTTTATTACCGGATTGTTTTTCCCATATCTGACCGATTACTTCTTTTTCTTTTGTGTCATCGCCGGTTGCTATAAACCCTCCCTTGTATTCGATTACCAGAATGCGGTCATCATTTAATTTTGCCACAAAGTCCGGGTAGAAAAAATCCGTAGAAGTGGGGAGTTTGAAAGAAGCGGAATGTCTATCAATGTTACGCAGCCACAAATTAACTTCATCTGATGCATCAATGGCTTGGGCGCATTGAGCTTCTTCATTGTTCATTGGACCAATTTGATTATTCCCTAAAAAATGTTTGGTGAATTTATATGATCCGGTATAGGGAATAATAATGTCATACATTCCTTTTTTGAATTCAAAACCTGTATCAAAATCGAGGGTTTTTCTGTATTCGTTTTGAAACAATGCAAAAGATTTATTGCGGGCTTTTTTCCTGGCTTCTACTATGATGGCCCCGAGTTTATTAAGAAGGGCAAACTTTGCTATTACCAGATTATGAGGGGCAATTTTGCGGGTATTGATTAAGTAATCAACCACTTTTTGCAGCCAAGTTGCCATTTCCGGTTGGGGTATATCGTTTTGCTTTAGATTACGGTCTAGCCAATGAATAAGGTTGACTGGTTCCCATACATCTATATCGCTCAAATAGGGTAATAATTGGTCTTTTCCGGTAGTAGTAAATTGCAGTTTGTTTCCTTCAAGGTCGATGCTGAACCCCTGTCCGGGGATTTCTTCGATATTGAAGTCTGTTTTTTCAAGGCGTGTTTTAGCTTCATTGTTTATATTCCAATCGTAATATTCAAAAATTATATTTGGGTCTGCAAATTCCAACTGGCCATCCAGTTCTACCATGAGGCGGGGGACAATAAACTTATCGCTTTTATCCGAAGGGGATAATTCTTCTTTAATTTTTATGTAATTGTTATACCTTTGCATGAACGAGGCAGCTTCTTTTGTGGATTTTTTGCTTATTATGTCATATACAACTTTTACATCTTCATCGGTAGTTTTTTGAGTGAAGAATAAAGTGCTGTTGCTGTCCAGTTCAACGGTAGCAGGCAAATCTTTCTTTTCAATTTTTGTTTCCAGTTTAAAAGCATTATAGGGTAAACTCCAACCAGGGTCTAAATCAGGCTGATTATTTTCTATAGAGGATCGTGCTTCATCACTGTCAAACCCTTTCTGGATTAGTTTTTCTGTCAAAGCCTCTGCGGCTTCGCTAAATTGATTTGAAACGACATAAGCATACGCTTTGTTAAGAGAAGGAGTTTTTCGGGGTTTGGCATAAGGCATACGCATTACCCTGCCTAACAACTGAGTAACGGTTGTATCGCTTTTTACATTCGCAAGTGAACATAGAATATAAGCGAAAGAACAATCCCATCCTTCTTTAAGTGCTTCGACCGTGATTATATAGCGTGTTGGTTCGTTAAGGCTAAAAACGTCTATATTGTCAAGTTCTTTTTGTTCGCCTGTGGCAATTTTTATTTGTTCTTCCGGTATATTAGCTGTTTCCAATAGATATTTTTTCAATACCTCGACAGTTACCTCTTTATCCTTACTTTGAGCCTGAAACAGCAATATTGGACGGATATACTCTTTTTCGCCATCACAGTCATTTTCAAGGGCTGCCCTGCGGGTAATTGCATTATCTACAGCTTGTTCCCAATTTGTTAGAACTGCAAGGGCGATGGGAAGTTTAATCATTTCTTCGCCTTTGAGTTCACAAGCACGGACATTGTAAAGGGTATTATTATTTTCTTTCGGGGTTGCGGTAAATTCGATTATAGCGGCGGGGTTTATGCGGCCTTGTGTGCCCTGTGCCAGTTCTGTTACAACCTTGTGAGCTTCGTCTATTATAAGAATTGGATTGTGGTAATGCAGAAGATTAGAAAATGAATACTTAGGGCGGCCTGCAATTTGCCTTCGGCAAATTGCTTGGGAGTTTTGTGCGGATGCACAAAACTCCAGTGTTTTTTCCTTTATTTCCATACCCATATATTTAGCAGGGGGCATTTTTACAAAATGGCTTTCCATGTTTTCGTTGTCTTTATAAACATTATATTTATCGGTATTGGCTTTTACAAATGACTGAATTGTGGAAACAATTATGCAGGCGTTTTCTTCTATATCGGACGGGCGGATATTAAACTTTTCGTCCAAGTCGAAAATCTTTACTTTTCCTTCATATTGTTCATTTAATGTCATTCGATACGGGTGTCTAGAATTTTTTAAGGCCTCGGCTGTTTGTCTGCGTATTGTATCAGTAGGAACAAACCAGAGAACGAGCGGATATTCTTTATCGCACCAGGTATGGGCAACTATTTTTATGGCATGAGCAGCTATGATTGTTTTCCCGCCGCCGGTGGGTACTTTGATACAAACACGGGGAGTATTGGGTATGCTGTCCCATATCGTATAAGTATTATTTATATTTGCAAGCCGGGCGGCAATTTCGCTATCTGATATTATTTGCCTAAAAGCTTCCTCGTGTCCTACAATACGGCAATGTTCGAAAAAAGATTGTAATACATTCAATGTATTCTGCTGATATTTTTTTAGCTGCATATTAACCATCCTGTTTTCTTTATCCCTATTTATTCCTTTTTCCTCTTTGCCGGAAGATTTTTTATGTTATCCGCAACCTGTTGTCGTGCCATTCTAATTGCCTTAAGTAATTTTTTTTTTTAAAATCCTCCAGCTTTAATTCTATTGCAATCAGGCGATGTAAACTACGATGATAAAAAAGCAGATCAAGATAATAATCATCTTTGCCCACAGTAATACGTTTTTGCCGTGATAAAAATGCAAAGTCTGATCCGAATTCAATAATAAAACGCTGCATTTCTGCCAAAATTGCATTTTCCAAATCTTTTTCGGAATAAGTGTCTTTTAGGCCAAGAAAATCCAAAAAATAGGGATCGCGGAAAACTAAATCGGGTGTCATTTTTCCTTCATTTTTTAACAGTGCAAGATCGTTTTTAATGGTTTTTTCCGGTTTTTTGCTCAGTGCTGTACGTTCATAAAGCATGGAATCAATCCGCTCACGCAAAACGCGTACGCTCCAATGTTCTGCTTTGCACATTTCAATGTAGAAATCACGTTTGAGGGAATCTGTAATATACAGGGTTGTCTTAATATGTGACCAGCTCAATTGTCGCATCAGTGATGCGACAATTGGTTCGCTAGGAAAAATTACCGCAAATTTGATACAATGACGCAGGTGTTGCTCACTCCACCCCTTTCCATATTCATTTGTCAATTCTCTCCACAGTGTAGAGAGAATCTGTTTTCCGTATTCAGCCCGTTCATCACCTAAAATATCTTTGTTGATGCGTTTGCCAACGCTCCAATATAAAAAGCTTAATTCGGCATTTATTCCAATGGCAACACGCTGGCGGCTTGTTTCTATAAGCTCTCGAATATCTGATAATAAAAGCGGAGGCGATAAAGAAATATCTTTCTTTGTTTTTCCCATTCTAACTCCTACCATACCTTTATATCATAGGGGGTTTGTTTAAATATGATATTATTATTTTCAAGACTAACACAGGTCAACCGTGTTGCTTCACCATATATGACCATTTGGCTGTATTCAAGTTCTGCTTTGTTCTTTTTTGCTGCAACATCTATGTCATTCAAGATACAGTTTAGGGTTTTATGAGTTAAGACATTTCCGCCGTCAATGCTTTTATCGCCCAAAATTCCATTGTATAAAAGCGCATAAGCTGTACCGTTATGTATACCAAGAAAAGCAGATTTCTTTTTAGGTTTTTTCATAGGGGTTTTAGTTTCTGTAAAGTAAATATGAGCGGCCAGGTTTTCAAAAGTAATGGTGCTTTTGATACGTTTTTCATTGTCAAAAACCGCTTCGCCTAATGCGAAAAAGCGGAAGCCGCCGCCGCCTTTCCAGTCTTCGGCTTTTGAAATACCGCCCTGTTCACCGTCAATTACTTTTTTAAGTCTGACGGCACAATGGGTTTTGGCATGGCCGCCCATTTCAATACCGATGTAATGCCGCCCCATTTTGTGGGCAACAGCGGCAGTTGTGCCGGAGCCGAGGAAAGAGTCAAGGACAAGATCGCCGGGGTTGGTGGCAAGAGAGAGTATGCGTTGGATGAGGCGTTCTGGTTTAGGGGTAGAAAAAATATTTTCACTATTAAAAAATTTAACTTCATGCCTTGCTTCTTGATTATGTCCAACATCTTGTTGTAGCCATAAAGTAACTGGGGTCATACCTTCTTTTACATCACTTAAAAATCTTTTAAGTCTTGGTACATTGCCACCATTTTCACCAAACCAAATTCTATTATCTGCAACAAGTTCTGCAAAATTTTCTTTTGATGTTCTCCAGCATCTGCCTGCTACAGGTTTTATCACTGTTCCATTTGGTGTGATTATAGAGTAATCATAAGCGGCATTATATGTTTTCACGGTTAAATCACTTGATGACCATACTCCACGAGGATCATTATCAATATTTCTATATCTTGCATCCATATCTCTTGTTCGAGGCAATAAATTCGGTCGCCATAATTCTTTGTTTCTTGCATAAACCATTATAAAATCATGGCTATCTGATAACCACTTTGCATCATTTTGTGGAGAAAATTTTTTTTGCCATATTACAGTATTTATAAAATTATTTCGTCCAAAAATCTCATCACATATAATTTTCAAATAATGACCTTCATCATCATCTATACTTATCCAAATGCTGCCTTGTTCAGTCAAAAATTGTTTCAATAACTCAATCCGAGGATACATCATTGATAACCATACAGTGTGTTCCAAGTTATCGTCATAATGCTCAAAGGCAGAACCGGTATTATAAGGCGGGTCTATGTATATGCACTTTACCTGTCCGGCGTAGAAGGGCAAGAGGGCTTTAAGAGCTTCGAGGTTATCGCCCTGGACTATGAGGTTTCCGCTGTCAGGGTCGCCGTAGCTTAAGTTTTCATCTTCTACCAAAAGACGGTATTCGACGTTGGAGGCAGCCTTTAAGTCTTCTTCCCTGGTCAGCCAGTTTAGGGTAGGCATTACTTATTCTCCAAATTTTTACCACGAACCATATGAGGGACCGGGGATCGGGGACCGTAATTCGGAATATCAGGGTGCTTCTCGGAAGTATCGCTATTTATCGAACCACAACCCCTGTTCCCCGTTCCCTGCTCCCTGTTCCCTATTTTTGTGTCATTTGTGGCAGTATTCTTATTCGTATCGTTCGTGGTAAATAAAACTCCTTGTTCCTCAATGGTTAATATTTCCTAATTAACCCCTGCGACAGTGCCGCAAAAATTTATCTTAGGATTGTTATANCTTCAACAGCCAAATAGTAATACGTTTCATCCAGTTCATNATAGCTGCTAAATACGCCGGCAAGCTCGATTTCTGTTTGGCTCTCCGGGTAATCTTTTTGGTAAGCAAGGCTGCCATTCAATTTAAATTCCAACCCTTGAGAACAACAAGAAGCTGCATCAGAAATGACCACATAATGATAGTTCATGTCTGTTTCCTGGTAATATGAGGAATAATACATACCCTTTGCTTTTATCGTTTTCCCCAAATAATCTTCCGGGTTTGTCATTATATTATATACTTCGGCATAAACCATTATGCTGCTTAAAACTGTCAAATCAACGTCGTTATTTTCATTTGACAGCCCTAATGTATTTTGCTTTTCTGAACAATTGGTAATAAATGTAATCAACAAACATAAGGAAATACAATAATTTTTCATGGCGTTTAAATTCTTCCTGGCACAAAACCTATTATACTAAAAATAAAAAAAACAGCAATATCCACAACCACAATTGTNGAACCTACAGGAGTGCCGGCTANAATTGANATTAGTATGCCGAAAACAGCGCAAATCACNGAAACCAGGCATGAACATATTGTTACTGCTTTAAAACTCTTAAATACCCTCATTGCGGACAATGCGGGAAATATTACCAATGCAGAAATTAAAAGCGCCCCAACTAGATTCATGGCAATTACAATAACAACAGCGATAACAATTGCAAGAATAAGGTTATATGTTTTTGCCTTAACTCCTGTTGCGGTGGAAAAATCTTCATCAAATGTAACAGCGAATATTTTGTGATAAAATATAAAAAAAACAGAGATAACCAATACCGATAAAACCGCGCAAATCCATACTTCCGTTTTTGTCAATGTCAGTATAGATGTAGAGCCAAATAAGGTTGCACATACATCCCCGGCAAGGTTAGATGATTTTGAAAAAAGGTTCATTATGAGATAACCAACGGCTAATGTGCCTACGGAAATCATGGCGATTGCCGCATCGCCTTTAATTTTTGTATTTTGTCCGGTACGCAGCAGCAAAATGGCGCAGATTATTGTTACCGGCAGAATCAAAAGAAAATTGTTGGTCAGGTTCATCGCCGTTGCAATTGCTGTTNCGCCAAATGCAACGTGGGATAAGCCGTCTCCAATAAAGGAAAATCTTTTTAATACCAGNGTAACGCCCAAAAGCGATGAGCAAAGTGCAATAAGAACACCTACAAGCATCGCGTAACGAACAAACGGATATTGAAAATATAAAATGAATTTATCAATAATATCTGTCATTTTTCCATGTATTCCTTTTTTGTGCCGAAAAACAATGCTGTTCCTGTTCCAATATGCAAGATATGAGAGGCATATTTTACAGAAGCATTAATATCGTGGGAAATCATAATAATGGTTATTCCGTTTTTATTTAAACTTGCTATCAATTCATACATTTCTTCTTCTGCTTTGGGATCAAGCCCTGCTGCCGGTTCATCCAGCAGCAGAATCTTTTTGGCAGCACACATCGCTCTTGCCAATAATGTTCGCTGCTGCTGTCCTCCGGACAATTCTCTGTAACAATGTTTTGCAAGGTGGGAAATTCCCATTTTTTTCATGTTGTCTTCTGTTATTTGTTTTTCAGTTTTGTTGTAGAACGGCCGTAAGCCGCAGCGGTTTAAGCACCCCGAACGGACAACTTCCCGTACAGAAGCGGGAAAGTCTTTTTGAACAATTGTCTGCTGGGGCATGTAGCCAATCTCGTCAGGCTTTAAACCGCCTCCTTTTATAATCTGTCCGGACATGGGCGTTTTTAACCCAAGTATGGTTTTCATCAATGTGCTTTTGCCGGATCCGTTCTCGCCTATTACGCACAGATAGTCTCCGGCGTTTACGGTAAATGAAAGATTGGAAACAACTGTTTTTCTTTCATACCCAAGAGTAAGATTATTGCAAAGCAACTGTAGCATAATGTTTCCNTATTTTAAGGCCTCTTTCAGAACGGCAAGATTATTTTCCATAATGGAAAGATACGATGCTCCNTTTTCAGCATCAGTCATTGTTATTGATTGCATTGCNTCTAACACAAGAATTTTTCGGCTATTGCCCGATGCGCTGCCAATTATTGTTTTAGCAATGGATTGATCCGAGCTTTCAGTTACCATTATGTTTTTCAAAGCTAATTCGTCAGCTTTTTTCGCAAGAAAAATGATAGTTTCAAAGCTGGCTTCCGTTTCAGCGGAGCAGCCGGGAAAAGCGGCATAGTAATTTAATCCGTAATCATCAACAAGATAACGGAACGGAAAACGGTCTCCAAACAGCAGCGTATTGATTGGCGACATGCTTATTGCAGTTTGATATTCATCATCCAGTGCAAGCAATTTTTGAACATATATTTTTAGGTTGTTTTGATATTCTTCAGCGTTTTTGGCATCGAGCGATGAAAGAGCTTCGGCAATGACAGAGCAAAACGAAACAGCGTTTTTCAAAGAAAGCCACACATGCTCATCAAAATCGCCTTCATGTTCATCTTCATCTGCATCTTCTTCCATTCCTTCAATAAATTCTTCTGCCTTTACAGTGCTGCCTAGTTTATCCACCAAATTGATAACGGTCATATTTGGGTTAACCGCTTGATTTAATACACTGACCACCCATTTGTCGGATTCACCGCCTATATATATAAACAGATCGCAAGTCGAGATGGTTACAATACTGTCTACTGATGGCTGATAATTATGCAGGTCAATCCTGTTTTTTAAGAGAAGCGTCAAATTAAAATTATCTACCCTTTCGCCGATGATTTGGCGAACCCAGTCATATTGAGGAAAAACAGTGCAAACAATATTAAGTTTTTCATTTATATCTTCTTTTTGGTTACAACCAGATATTATTATTACAACCATTAGCGAAATTAATAATACAGTTATTTTTTTCATGTTAAACAAGCTCCAAATTAATCTATTCTTATACATAGTAACAGAATTAAGGAAAAAAGCAAGGGGGTACTGCATCTCATGCCTTTTTTCTTTGTAAAATTCAACACATGAAGCCAATATCCCTATTTCATTTTTCAATAAAATATACTTATGATACTTGGTGTTATAAAAGCAATGCTGAAGGTGATAACTTTTTAGTAATTGCAGAAATTTTTAACGAAACATTAACAAATACTTCATATTTTCTTAAAGATAAAAGAGTAATTTTTGCCTACCTTTATTTTTTTGGAGTGTTAAGATGAAACGATTATTTGGAATATTTTCCGCAATGGTGTTTGTTTTTTTTGTATTTACCGGATGCGAAAAAAAATCAGAATCACAGCCTGTGTCTGAAATGACAGTGCAGGAACAACCGGTAACCATTACTGTGGGGGGCTCTACTTCGGTTAATCCTTTAATGGAAATGTTTATCGCCGAATACAGTAAAAACAACAGCAATGTTACCTTTACCGTAAGCGCCACCGGTTCGGGAGACGGCATTAAAGGAGCTGCCGAAAACACCTACGAGATTGGGATGTCAAGCCGCGAATTAAGCCCTGCGGAAATTGGGACAGGGATTGACGGTTTGATTATTGCAATTGACGGCATTGCAGTTATCATTAATAATGCCAATCCGGTTAACAGCCTGAGCACGGATCAGATAAAAGATATCTATACCGGAGCGGTAACCCGTTGGGAAGAACTTGGAGCTTCGGCTAACGGCAAAACAGGAAGCATTGCGGTAGTTTCACGGGAACCGGGTTCCGGGACCAGGGGCGCATTTGAAGAGATTTTAAAGTTTCAGGATCAGCTTGTAAGGGGAGCAATTGAATTTGACGGCACAGGCGCAATAAAAGCAGAGGTGTCCAGAAATGTTGACGCTGTCGGGTATATTTCCCTCGGATCGCTGGATTCGGGCATAAAAGCGCTTAACGTTGACGGGGTTGCAGCAACTACAGAAAATGTAGTGGCAGGAACATATTTAATTGCCAGGCCCTTTATCTTGGTAACAAAAAAGAATATTACAATACGCCCGCAAACACAAGCCTTCCTTGACTGGATAATGGGAAATGAAGGCCAAAGCATTGTTGCAAGCAGTTGGATTCGCGTAAATTAATTTTTTATGAGACCCCGCCGTTTTATTGATTACGGATTTTCATGGCTGTGCAGAGTCTTTGCTTTCACCGGCATTGCCGCTCTGCTGGCCATTGTTGTCTTTATCATTAGCCAGGGAACACAGCCCTTTATTTTTCCATCTGCAAACACCCTGCGGCTTGTTACAGAAAGGATTGACCGCCTAAAGGTAAACGGGGAGTGGTACAATGATCCTCAGGGCTTTATAACATTGCCCTGGAATACCAATACGGTATCAATTCAATTTACAAACCGGGGCGAACAGCAAAATCTGGAATTCCGCCTTTACCCCGATGAAAANGGAAGCGAAAGAAATCCCAGGACAATGTTANTGCAGCCCATCGAAGCCGGAAACGGNGATGTTAGTTTTCCGGATGCCTATACTTGCTCTGTTTCTTATCCGGGCGCCATAGCAGGGCTTACTCAGAAAATACATATTATTTTGCCCGAGCCTCTTTACGGCGTTACACAATTTCTTGGAGGGCAGGAATGGCTTCCCGCTTACAATAAAGTATACGGCATTCTCTCCATGATATGGGGAACTCTGATGGTATGTTTTGGCTCTCTTCTTTTGGGAGTGCCGCTGGCATTGTTATGCGCTCTTTTTACGGCGGAATTTTTACCGGAAAAACTTGCAGGAATTTTTCGCAGTTGCATTGAACTTTTGGCAGGCATTCCATCGGTGGTTTACGGCTTTTTTGGGCTTATGGTTGTTGTGCCGATGGTTAAGGATTTATTTAACACCCCTTCCGGCAACAGCATGCTTTCGGCAATTATTGTCCTTGCAATTATGATTTTGCCTACAATTATTGCAGTAGCGGAAAAAAGCCTGAAAGCAGTGCCGCAGTCACGAAGGGAAGCATCGCTTGCATTAGGCGCAAGCAAAATGCAGACCGCATTGCATGTGGTTCTTCCCCATGCAAAATCGGGGGTAATGGCAGGAATTCTTCTTGGGTTCTCCCGTGCTGTCGGCGAGACAATGGCAGTAATTCTTGTTGCGGGAAATTCAGTTCAACTAACGGCCAACCCGCTTGACGGTATACGGACGCTTACCGCAACCATAGCTCTGGAAATGGGTTATGCGGAAGGCAGGCATTCAGGAATGCTTTTTTCCATTGGCGTGGTGCTGCTTATAATAATATTCGTTATAAACGGGATTATGCTATTGGTCCGCCGCAGGGAAGAGGCCGTTTAAAATGAAACAATCTCTGGAGAAAAGTAAAATAAAATTAAGTAAAATAAAGATAAGTAAAATAAAATTAATCGATGGAATTTTTTACGGGCTTATGGTATTCGCTTCGCTGGCGGTAGCGTCTGCTGTAATAGGCATAATTGCCTACATATTGATTCAATCTGCAGGGAAAATAAAACTCTCTGCCATTTTTGGATCGGCTGAAGATATATCAGGGGAGCATAGCCTGCTTCCAATGATTGTCTCTACCGCATGGACAATAGCAGTGTCCCTGTCCATCGCACTTCCGGTGGGAATATTAACGGCAATCTATCAGCAGGAGTATGCATCCAAAACAAAAACAAGCCGTTTTATAACGCTTGCCATAGATACATTAGCAGGAATACCGTCAATCATTTACGGGCTTTTTGGGCTTTTGTTTTTTTGCCGCGTGTTAAATTTTGGGCAGTCCATTATTGCAGGCGGGCTTACATTGAGCATTATGATACTTCCGGTTATAATAAGAACTACAGAAGAAGCGCTTAAAACGGTGCCCCTTTCTTTCCGCGAAGCTTCCCTTTCTCTGGGGGCCGCAAAATACCAGACCATAGTCCATGTGGTTCTTCCATCGGCCTTGCCGGGTATTTTGACAGCCGCAATTCTTGCAGCAGGGCGTGTTGTGGGAGAATCCGCTCCGGTGCTTCTTACCGTGGGGCTTGCCCGCAACCTGCCAAAGTCGGTTTTTGAGCCGGGGCGGACATTAACCATACATTTGTACTATTTAACCAAGGAAGCCATACATGCGGATGATTTTGCCCATGCCTTTACCGCTGCGACTGTGTTAATTGTCATGGTGCTGATCATAAATACCATTGTTAAAATTATTGGCAGAAATTTTGGAAACAGGGGAATTAATGTCGACTAATGAAAAAAAATTGCAGGTTAGTAATTTGGATCTCTTCTACGGAGAAGTGCAGGCCCTGAAAAAAATATTTTTTGATATTAATAACAACGAAGCGGCTGCTTTAATAGGCCCTTCGGGCTGCGGAAAAACAACCTTTATCCGCACCATTAACCGGATGAACGATCTTATTCCCTCATGCAGAATAAACGGAGAAGTGCTTCTTGACGGCAGAGACATTTACGGAAATATGGATGTAAGCGAATTGCGGACCCGTGTCGGAATGGTGTTTCAGAAACCTAACCCGTTTAATATGAGCGTCTTTGACAATGTCGCTTACGGCAGGCGCATGCAGGGAATGAAAGACAAAAAACGCCTGGCGGAACTGGTCGAGCAGTCGTTGATCAAAGCAGCCTTGTGGGACGAGGTGAAAGACAGGCTGAAAAAACCCGCTCAGAGCCTGTCCGGAGGGCAGCAGCAACGCTTATGCATTGCCCGGAGCATTGCCATGTCGCCGGAAATTATCCTTATGGACGAACCGACCAGCGCCCTTGATCCTATAGCAACCGGAAGGATAGAAGAACTTATTGGCGAGTTAAGGCGGGATTTCAGCATCATCATTGTTACCCATTCCATGAATCAGGCTGCCCGGATAAGCGACCGGACTGCATTCTTCCTTTTGGGTGAACTTATTGAGTATACTGAAACTACAGCCATGTTTACCAAGCCGCAGGACAGGCGTACCGAAGATTACATTTCTGGCCGTTTTGGCTAAAATAAAGGTAGGAAAACTTCTAAAAACTGAAGTTTTTAGAAGTTCCCTAAAGAAGGATGCAGGCATGAAAACACGCAGATTGTTATACGAAGAACTGAACAGTATAAGGCAGGAATTAATGCTGATGGCTGCCAGGGTAACAGATGACCTGGGTAAAGCGCTTATTGTTTTCCGCTCGGGCGGCAAGGACACGGCTAACGAAGTAAAAGAAAGCGGATCCATTGTTGATGAACAGCGCCTAAAAATTGAAGACATGGCAATGGCGCTTATTGCCACTCAGCAGCCGGTTGCCGGGGATTTAAGGGAATTAATTGCCGTAATAAAAATTACTTCCAACCTTGAGCGCATTGGCGATTACGGAATTCATCTGGTTAAAGCGGCAGTGAAACTTTCGGACAGGCCGGCTTTCCGATCGGCTAACAGGATTGAAAAAATGGCGGAAACCGCACTGGAGATGCTTAAGGAAAGCTGTTCCGCTTATTTGGAACGGGATGCCGATGCCGCCAGAACCGCTGCGGCACTGGATAAAAAAATTGACAAGGAGCATAAAGCGCTTACCGAAGAGACGCTTATGCTGATGAAGGAACAGCCGCAGCTTGTTAAAAGCGCGGCCCGTCTTCTGAAACTTTCCGGACAAATGGAACGTCTGGGGGATCATATCACTAATATTTGCGAAGGAATTGTTTTTATGGCAGAAGGCAGCCATGAGGAGTTAAATGATTAAATGGGAAACGAACGCATACTGATCATTGAAGATGATCCGGAAATACAGGAAATGTTGAAATATTCATTTGCAAAAGAAGGCTGGCAGCTTATCAGCGCGCTTACCGGCGAAGAGGGGATTAAACAACTGCATTCCGGCGGGGCGGACTGTGTTATTCTTGACCTAATGCTTCCCGGCAAAGACGGGTTTCGGATCATCAAAATGATACGGGAAATGGAAAACTGCAAATCGCTGCCGGTTATTATGTGTACCGCACGAGGCGAAGACGCAGACATAGTCGCCGGCCTTGAGCTGGGAGCGGATGATTATGTGGTTAAGCCCTACAGCCCGCGGGTGCTTGCTGCAAGAATTCGCGCTGCGCTGCGTCGGGTGCAAAATGCATCCGTCAATGGAATAGCGGGAACTGCGGTTGCCGAAAAAAAAGTGTTTCAGCACGGAAAGCTAAAGCTGGACATAGAAAAACACACGGTTGTCTTGGATGACGAGCCAGTGGATCTTTTTGCAACTGAATTTGCAATTCTTGCCCAATTTATGAGCAACCCCAATGTAGTGTTTTCCCGGCAAAAAATAATCAATGCCGTTCGCGGCCCCGATTATCCTGTAACGGAACGTTCTGTTGACGTGCAAATTTTAGGGCTTAGAAAAAAATTAAAAGAAGCGGGAGAAATGATAGAAACTATCCGCAGCGTAGGATACCGTTTTACTGTTGAATGAGGATGCCGTGAAAATAAATTTGAAAAAAAGTTATATTGCTGCAATAGCCGTAGCATTGGTTATAGCGCTTTATTTTGTTACGGGCGTATTGATGATTGCCAATACTCAGTATTATGACATAAATGCTAAAAATATGGAAGAAGCTGCTTTAATTCTAAAAAACTTTACTCCCGCCGCAGTTTTTACGGATTCCGGCGCTGTAGAAGAATGGGTTAATCATTTAAACAATAACGGAATTAAAATAAATTATCGCATAACTCTTATTCGCAGAGACGGGCAGGTCATTTTTGACAACAATGCCGATGCGCTAACAATGGAAAACCATCTTAACCGCAGGGAAATTCAGGATGCTGTCCGCAAAAGGATTGGCGCAACTGTCCGGTATTCTGCAACAATGAAGCAGTACTATATCTACACCGCCGCTGCCATTTTTGCTCCCGATGGGCATTTTGCCGGGATTCTTCGTCTTTCCCAAACTGTTCACGGTTTTTATCAGCGTTTTCTTNGTTCTTCCATTGCGTTTCTTGTTATCGGCCTTGTAATAATAACCGGGGCCTGCTTTTGCCTGCATTATGTTTTCCGGCGTTTATCGCGTTCAATAGAAAAGGAATTACAAACCAATCTTGAAACAAAAACCCGGCAGTTAAAAGCCGCCACTTTAGATGCGGAAGCGGAAAGCCGCCACAGGGAAGTTATACTTAACAGCATGTTTGAAGGGGTAATAACCCTTGATAAAAACCTGAACATTATTCTTGCAAACCCCCGTATCTGTATGCTTTTTGGCCTTGAGGCAGGAAAAGATGCCCGCGGAATGTCTCTTCCTGAATTCAGCCATTCAGCGGAAATGACGGAAGCGGCAAAGCAGGTAATTTCATCCGGCGAGCCGGTTGAATTAACCGTTAAACGCTATATTTCGGGGAAAGAACAGCATTTTCAGGTTTTTGGCTCTCCTTTGGAACAGGGGGTTGTAATGGTATTGGGGGATATAAGCCGTTTGGTGAAACTTGAAAATGTCCGAAAAGATTTTGCGGCTAACGTTTCCCATGAACTGCGTACTCCCATCCAGGTAATAAAAGGATTTAGCGAAAATCTAATGGAATCTTCTTTTGATAACAAAGACGAAATACGCCATTATGCGAATATAATCAGCGGNAATGTTCAAACAATGGAAAATATTATCAATGATCTTTTAACAATAGTCAGCCTGGAAAATGACAATATTCACCGNCAGCCTGCTAGTGAATTTTTTCTTGCGGATATTATTGCAGAAGCGGTAAATATGGCGGAAAACGCCGCTAAAAAGAAAAATATTGCTATCGAAATTGACTG
>JGI24702J35022_10001176_pt1 | contig 16290 bp, 12 predicted proteins | sample TergutTh196P4_FD_35022 | JGI IMG/M metagenome (IMG submission 35022)
AAAAGGAGGCCGGATCTTGTGGAGATCCTAAATGAGGAGACAGGCACAATCGACGAGTGCCTTGACGACTCGTCGTTTGCTAGCGACTGGGTCAACTTTGCCTTCCTCCAGTTCGATGCCCCCTGCCACTGCAGGATCGAGCTGCTCGGCAGGTTCGTGGAGGGGCCTGTCCCTGACAGCGTCCATGTGCTGCCCGATGCACCGGTCATAGCGGTCGGCAGGCGGTCGTTCGTCGAGGCCAGCAACGACAAGGGCGACGTCTACTACGTCTCCACAGCCGAGCTGGAGGGCATAGACCTGGAGAAGACCCCCTACTACGCATACACCCGTAAGGACCTGATCCAGGTTGACGGGGTCATCCACCCCCGCTGTGTCTGGGGCATATGAGGAAGACGCTTGGTGCGTTCGGTCTCGTTCGCACCGCTTGCTGTATGCCTGAATTAGTCGTACCATGCTACGACTTGTATGGTCAGCTCGTATCCTTCTAGCGAAAATGACATGCAGCAACAAGTATGTGGCAACTCATAGTACATCAAACAAAATACTAGCAAGATTATATACAATTAGAATGCCTAAGCAGGTTTGCTGGGATAGAAGCCTTGTCTTTTTGTAGTGGAGAAGCTGCTTCAAACCTGATGGTGGGAAGACAGGATGCTACTTCAACAGCGTGGTAACGGCAGCGTCCATGCGGTGGGAAATAATACCAATTTTGCTTGAAATATGGCATCCAGTGGGATAAAATTCCAAAAAGAAGTAATCAGAAGGCGGCAAACACAGCAGAGGAGGCAAGGAAGCATGCGTATGGATTTGACTGGCGTATCAGAGAACCCAGTCGATGAAAAAGGCCGAGTCTCTTTGCCTACTATATTTCGCAAGCCGCTTTCTGATGAAAACCTAGTCATCGTTAGATCAAACGATCCAGAATTCCCACACTTAAGATTATATGCGTTAGATGATTATAACGCGTGGATTGAACGGTATTTTGAAAGCGACGGTGGTTATAAAGACCACTTGCTTGAACACCAACGCAAGCTGGCTGCCTTAAAAAGGGGAGCCAAGCCCATAAAGATCGATGCTTCTTATCGCATACGTCTGGAAAATGATCTACGGGAGTATGCAGGCATTACTGACAAAGTCAGGTTCAATGGCGTTAACGACTTCGTAATGGTCATAGCGCCTGAAGTCGATGATAAATACGACGATTTTGTCACGCTTTACTGAGCCGTCTGGCTCCTACGGTGGCAATAATGAGCACTTTGATAGAAGAATACCGACATCAGCCTGTGATGCTCAGCCAGGTCGAAAGGCACCTTGACCTAAAAGCCGGGGAAGTCTTTTGCGACTGCACGATTGGCGGGGGAGGGCATAGCCTTTACCTCGGCCAACATCTACAAGCCGAAGGGCTTCTGATCGGCATTGATCAGGACCAGGCAGCCATCGATGTGGCAACGAGCAGGATCAACGCTCTTCTCCCCAATTTGAACACTAGGTTCTTTCATGGGAATTTCCAAGAACTCGATGATTTTTTGTTGGAAACGAGTATTCCTGGAGTCGATGCTTTTTTGTTCGACCTGGGAGTCTCTTCTTTCCAACTCGATTCGCCAAACCGGGGCTTTTCGTACTCACATGACGCCCCACTTGATATGAGGATGAATCCGGGTAATCAAACTTTAACCGCACAAGAGGTCATCAACACTCTATCTGAAGCAGACCTCACCCGGATTTTCCATGAGTTTGGAGAAGAGAAATGGGCTGGGCGCATTGCCAAGGAAATCGTCTCGACGCGGAAGGCCAAGCCATACTCGACTACAAGCGAGCTGGTCGAGACCATCCGCAAGGCAATACCAGCACCAGCAAGGCGAACAGGCGGGAACCCCGCCAAGCGAAGCTTCCAAGCCCTCCGAATTTATGTGAACTCGGAGCTAGACGCGCTCGTCAAGGGGCTTGATGCGGCCTTACGGTGGACAAACCCCGGAGGCCGAATAGTTGTATTAAGCTATCAGTCCCTAGAAGACAGAATAATCAAGCAAGCCTTCGCCGAAGCGACCCAGGCCTGTACTTGCCCGCCCGAAGCGATTATCTGCGTCTGTGGAAACCAGTCGGTATTCGACCTATTAACTGTTAAGCCCGAAAGAGCAGATTCGGGAGAAGTAAATGAGAACCCGCGGAGCCGATCCGCGAAGTTACGTGCGGTAGTCAGACACGTTGATTGATAGGATTTATTATGGCTGAACCGGCATTGGCATATCGTATGTCAGGGGAGACTGAGCTAAAAGAGCAAGGCTATTATGAGGAGCAGCCCCAGCTGCGGATATATCGACGCAATGATACTTTGCCTGACGAGGAAGCTGCGCTGGTTCCTCGGTCTGTAAAGATTACCCTGGTAGTCGCTGTCTTGATTCTAGCCTCAATACCGTTCATACGCATTTGGTTCGCCAATGATACGATGCGCATGCTGGTAACGAGTAAGAGCATCGAGCAGGAGATCTCAACCAACCGTGCGGAAGGGCATCGGCTAGAGTCCCGCTATTCGGCTATGACCAACCCTCAGACAATACAGCGCCAAGCAGAAGAGCTAGGAATGGTCCCCGACCCCGACCCTGTTTATCTTTGGGGCTTAAGCGAGGATGAAGGGCCAGGCTCTATAGATGCCAGCCAAGAAGCCAGCGACACCCAAAGCAGCGACCTCTCTGCCGCATTAGAGATAGGCTTGCTGATTGCCCAAGTCCCCGACCAGGCAGACGATCAGACCATTGGCACTTCCCAAGATGACCAGCCCCCAGCTGGCTTTTAGAAGAAAGCTGATGAAAAAACCATGCGCATCGATAGTATTAACGAGAGCAGTTCGTTTGATAGAAGCCAAAGCTACCAACAACGGGCTAGCAGTCAAGCCCGCGGGACAGTAAGACGGGCCGAGAGGGCCGACAACCGCAAGCTTGGCAGCCTGAGCAATCCGACGAGACCGCAGTCAGGCCAGGCTTATCGGCGCGTTAGCCAGTCGACAGCCGTAAGGCGCGAAAGGTCATATAACACAACCATCCTATTTACCCTATTTTGCTTGTTTGCGATAATTATATTTATGCGTTTATACTATATCCAAGTCTATGCAGCCAAGGACCTGGCAAGCATCGCCCAGGCCCAAAGGCAGTCTCCGATGCCTCAGCCGATCAAGGCCCGGCGTGGGTCTATACTGGACCGTAACGGGATCGTCTTGGCTGCTACTGTAGACACTGTCTCTGTTTATGCGAACACCCTACAAATGCATAACCCTAAAGCTACTGCCTTTCATGTTGCTGAGATCCTGGGTGGGGATGCAGCTGATTGGCTGGCGCTGTTCCAAAACGCCCCATACGGGGCAACAAACGTGCTGCTTGTCCGTTACGCCGATTTGGAAGTGGCCGAGCAGTTCATAGAGTACCAAACCATACTTGAGAAGAACGAACTCCATATTAAGCGGCTAGAAGCCAAGCTCGATCCCCGGTCGGCGGCAGTGTGGGTGGCAGAAACGGCTTTGAGCTGTATCAATTTCGACTATGAGTACATGCGGGTCTATCCGTATGGCCCGATCGGGGCACAAGTCGTTGGCACAATCAACAACGAGGGTGTCCCAATCTGCGGCTTAGAAATGCAGTACGACCAAATCCTGTCTGGGCGGGAGGGCGAGATCATGGTCGAGCTAGGACGCGACGGTACACCGCTGCCCAACGGCAAACGCACCGAAGTGCCAAAGATCGACGGCGAGGATATCATTATCTCCATCGATATCGGCTTACAGGAGTTCGTGGAGAGCGAGCTTCGTACATACGGCGAGCTAGGAAGCAGCGAGACTGGCAGCGTTACGATCGTCGACGGGGCAACCGGAGAGATCTACGCCGCTGCGTCACTGCCCTTATACGACCGTGAAAACGTCACCTCAGAAGAAATCGAATTGGGAGCGATGAGCCTGAGAGGCCTGATCTATCCCTACGAGCCAGGCTCCACAATGAAGGCGGTGACTGCTGCTGGTGCTTTGGAGGCCGGAGTCGTCAGCGTCGACGATGTCTTTTATGTGCCGAACAGATTGCAGATCAGTGGCTTTACGATCAAAGACTGGTATGACCGGTATGATGAGAACATGGACTTGAGGTACATGTTGGCCAATTCTTCAAATATCGGCATAACGCTGGTCAGCCAGCGTTTAGGAAAACAAGGCCTGTTCGACTATTTCTTTAAAGCGGGCTTTTACCAGCCAGCGCATGTCGACTATGTCGGTCTAGACGGGACTGGCGAGCCACTGTACATTTCGAATATGAAGGATCCTGTCACTGGGGCCTATCTGTCAACAGCAGACAAGCCTGACTATTGGACTGACATACATGCTGCAAACCTTAGCTTCGGCCAAGGCCTGCATGTCACAGCCTTGCAAATGGCTGCCTTTTATGGATCGTTCACTAACCGTGGCGTTCTATGCGAGCCTCACTTTCTAATCGACCGGCCACAGAGCAGCAGCCCCCTGGACTACTATACATACGAAATCATGAGCCCAGAGACAGCCGACATCATGACCGATCTGCTGGAGAGTGTAATGACCGAGGGGACAGGGGTCTTGGCCTCTGTGCCTGGATATCGGATTGCCGGCAAGACCGGTACAGCTGAAAAAGCCACTGAGTATGGGTATACCGGCGATGTTACCCAGTCGATGGTGGGTTATTTCATCGAGTCTGACTGCAAGCTTGTCGTCATGGTGGCAATGGACGACTCAGAGCTTGTCGGAGCCGCTGTAGCCCCAAAGCCCTTGTTTGCCTCTGCCATGGAATACATCGCCAACCGATACTGGGTAGTACCAAACGATGTGAGGTAGCATAGTACAAATGATTGGCTTTCCCCAGTATCCGACGTTCCAAGTATTCCTAGCCATTTTCATGGCTATCGCTATAACAATGCTGCTCTTACCGGCTTGGATCAAGCTGCTTCGTTACCGGCAGATCGGCCAGCAAATACGTGCTGACGGGCCGCAAAGGCACCTCGTCAAGCAGGGCACCCCGACCATGGGCGGGGTAGTCATCCTGTTCGCTATCCTGGTCACAGTCGTCTTGCTTACCAGGACTAGTAGCGAGGCCGAGTTCACACGTGTGATGCTGATTGCTTTTGCCACATTGACTTGCGGCTTGGTCGGTTTTATCGACGATGCGGCGAAACTGGTAAAAGAGCGGTCGCTAGGGCTGCGGCCAAATGCCAAGATGATACTGCTGACTATCATCTCGGTTGCCTTTACATTGGTAGCCGTCAATTACGGGAACATCTCGCCAGTCGTTTCCATACCTTTGCTGGCCTCCATCGACCTTGGGGTGTTAAGCACCACGATCAACGTTTTCGGTACGGCATTCTACATTCCTTGGCTCTACCTGGCCTTTGTCTTTTTGTTGATGGCGGGGATGGCAAACTCGGTGAACCTGACAGACGGGCTGGACGGCCTGGCTGCAGGCACAGTGATGATTGCCATGGTTGTGATGGCTGCCATCGCCTATCGGCTGGACCAATTGAACACAGCCTTGGTAGCAGCAGCCACCTGCGGGTCTTGTGTCGGGTTCTTGTGGTTCAACAGCCATCCAGCGATGATCTTTATGGGCGACACAGGAGCCCTTGCCTTCGGAGGGGCTTTTGCAGCAATTGCCATTGTCACCAAGACCGAAGTCGTATCGCTCCTGGTCGGCGGTATCTTTGTCATCGAAGCGATCTCGGTGATCATTCAGGTCTCATATTTCAAGCTGACCCACAAACGGGTTTTTCTAATGACTCCGATACACCATCACTTCGAACAGAAGGGGTGGTCGGAAACGACCATTGTAATTCGTTTTTGGATAATTACAGCGCTTAGTGCCAGTATCGGCTTTGCCTGGTTCTTCAGCCAGAGTACCTGAAGGGATGTGAGGGTTTAAGATGACGACTGGAGGGTTTTTTGACAATCCGGGCATAAACGGCTTTGAAGTGAACTGGCCAAAACGGGAAGACTCGCCGGAGTACCTGCGCCTTAAACAAGAGGCGAGCTCGAAGTCCGCCTTGGCCTTACGCAAAGAACGGTATAAGTCCAGGCTCTTAGAGGACGGCTCGGATGCAGGACAAACAAGGCCAACAGGCAGCGGGTCGGCCATAAGGAAAGCAAAAGACCGCAACGGGTACTTGACCAGAAGCGGCACGCAAGGCCAACCAAACAAAAAGGACCAGCTTGTTACAGCCGACCAGCGCCCGCTTGCCCATAAAGACACAGACAAACGGGACAACAGCCTATTGTCTGTTCGTATCAAAGAGACAATAAGGCGCTCTATGCCTGCTCAAGTTGCTAGTAAGATAGCAATGCGCATGCCTGCTGAGGCGAGCTTCCTGCTCGTCGTGGTGTTCATCTTGTTTACCGCTGGCCTGGCCATGTGCTATTCGACGACGTTTATGACCCAAGAGGTGGCTTATAGCGCCTTGCTCAAACAAGTGGTGTTTGCTGCGATTGGGCTTGGTTTGTCCATAGTCCTGCTAGTCTTAGGACGTGCTTTCTTTACCAATCGGCGCAATGTCTGGTTCGTCTTGATTACCAGTTTCTGGTTTGTCAGCCTGTTATTGGTAGCCTTGGTCTTTGTCCCGAAGCTAGGCGTCGTGGTAAACGGGGCAGCACGCTGGTTACAGATCGGAAGCTTTCGTTTCCAACCCTCTGAATTGGCAAAGGTCGCATTGATTCTATTCACAGCGGTGGTCTTTGACCGTTTGCGGGAGGATAACTCCGTCGTCTTGCGTTGGGTCTTGATCCTCTCTTATGTGCTGCTGCAGTTCATGGCCTATAAACAAAACGACTATGGCACTGTGATGCTTTTACATCTAGGGCTTTTGTCGGTGATGTTGCTAGGCGACAGGCCGATTTTCAGCCGGGGCAGGGGCTTTGTCACAAGTATCTTTTTTCTCACCCTCGTCCCTGTGGCATTGCTTTTTGCCACGCTTTTCGACGACTCTTTTCGGCAAGGGCGCTGGGCAGCCGTGTTCTCAAAGCTCGACGGCGACCATATACTGACCGACCTAGGCGCAGCCGACCAATTGCGCAACGGCATCTTGGCGCTGGGAGACGGAGGGATCACTGGGCTGGGAGCTGGGCTTTCCAAGCAGAAATACTTCTACCTGCCTGAAGCAGACAACGATTTCGTTTTTGCCATCATCGGCGAGGAGTTCGGTATTATCGGCGCTGTAGCGATACTTGTCTTGTTCCTGCTGTTTGCCTGGCTAGGCCTGCGCATCGCGAAAAAGGCTGCCAGCCCCCAGGGCAAGATGATCGCCGGGGGAGCAACATCGATGATTGTCGGCCAGGCCTTGGTAAACATCGGCGGCATTGTCGGTGCTTCCCCAATGACAGGCAAGCCACTGCCTTTCTTCAGCTCAGGCGGGTCGTCAATGGTGGTCTCGCTGCTTTTGGTAGCCTGTATAATCTGCGTGGCCTGGTTTGACACGCCCCAGGAGATGGCTGTGAGGCGCCAAGACTCGCTTCGCTTGGTACGGGGAACCGAGCATCTCGATCGGAACGACAACAGCTGGCTCATGAATAATAGGCAACCAGCGTACAACAGCCCAAAGCAAGGCAAGTACGAAGGCTGGGCATCGCTGAATCGATCATTAGGGAACAAGCATACTGGTTGACCCGATCGATCAAGGTTATAGATGAAGCTGACACATAAACAGATCTATCAGTTTTTACAGGCAAGGCCCCAAGTTAGCGCCAAACGCCCAGACGATCCCTTGACCTCGCTGACTTGGGACTCGAGGGAGGCTCGTCCAGCGGGTATCTTTGTTGCCATAAAAGGCGAGCATAGTGATGGAAACGAGTACTTGCCCGATGCTTTGGCTAAAGGCGCGTCCTTGTTGATCGCCAGCCGCCCAAGCCCCCCCAGCCTTTTGCAAGCGGTCGGGCAAGCCGGAGCAGGGCTGATCGAGGCCACGGACCCAGAGTTCGTTATTGGCGAGATCGCCAGGCTCTGGAGGGGCTCGCTTGCCGCCCGGGTTGTCGGGGTCACCGGCTCAAGCGGAAAAACCTCGACCAAAGAGCTGATCGCCTCGGTGCTGGGCACTGCCTACCGAGTCACGAAAAACCAAGGCAATTACAACAATCTGCTTGGCTTGCCCTACACAGTTTTAGAGTGTGGCACAGAAGACGATTTCCTAGTCCTCGAAATGGGCATGCAGCAATTTGGGGAGATAAGCCGCTATGCCGAGATATCCTCTCCAGAGATTGCCGTGGTCACAAACATCGGGCTGGCCCACTTAGAGCTTTTGGGCAGCCAAGAGGCAATTGCCCAAGCAAAGGCCGAGCTGCTTTTAGCCCTGCCGGACGGCAAGGGTGCAGCCGTCTTGAACGGTGACGACTCGTATACAGAATACTTGATAGAATATAGCAATTTATACAAAAGGAATATCGAAGTGCTCAAGTTTGGCTTTCATGGGGAGAATACCGTGAGTGCCAAGAACATCCAGTTCAGTGCTTCCGGCATGCCTAGGTTCGACTTGGTTATTGGCAATCAGGCAGTTGAGGGGATACAGATGCAGACGCCCGGGGAGCATAACGTCAAGAACGCCTTGGCTGCCGCTGCTGTAGGCTGTTACTTAAGCTTGCCGCCAGACCTTATCGCCCAAGGCATCATGGAAACGAAGACACTTGCCTTGCGCTCCGAGGTCATTGATGCCGGTAACATGCAAATCATCAACGACACATACAACGCAAACCCCGACTCGGTACGGGCCGCACTAAAGGCCTTACAACAAATGGATGTGTCCAGGCCGCATATTGCTGTGCTTGGAGACATGTTAGAGCTAGGGCCAAGCGAGCAGGAGCTACATCGGCAAATAGGCATAGAGGCACTGTCCATGGGCTTATCCCTATTGATAGCAGTCGGCAGTCGGGGAGCTTGGATTGCAGAGGGGGCCAGGTCGGGCAATGCCCTCCAAGGCAGAAGCCAGGGCCTGCCTGTGATCAGCGTCGATGACTGGCAAGAAGCAGTTCAGTTACTGCTTGGCGAGTTTGACCGATCACCGATTATACTTGTCAAAGCCTCGCGTTCGATGGGGTTCGAACGCATTGTCGAGAGCTTGGTTATGAAGGCTGCCGATTCATGCACAGACACATCGGGCCAGGCACGAGACATCCTCATCCGAGACGAAGGAGTGCTCAAGGACCAATGACCATGAGACTTGGAAACAGTGATTTTATCCCCTTGATATTTGCTGCAGATATCAATGTCTATAGCCTGTCGCGTGCTTTTCACGAACAATACGGGATAGTCTCTGCGGGTTATGGCATAGCATCCGCAGGGCCGATCAACCACACTAGTATAATCGACTACCAGTCGGTGCCCCGAGCCGACCAGCCCGACGTTTTACCAGGCCTGATCAATGATTTTGCCAACACGTATGCCGACCAGCAGATCTTGGTCTTTGGCTGCGGTGACAATTACGTCCGCCGGATCAGTTCGGCCAAGGGGTCTTATCCCGATAATGTTGTGGTGCCATACATGGATTTTCCGGACTTGTACCGTTTGGCAAACAAACAGAGTTTTTATGCAATTTGCGACCAGTACGGCATCGTGCATCCGGCTACCTATATTTACCGGGAGCCGGACGGCGGGCTGCTGGACTTGGCATTTGAGGCGCCGTATATCGTCAAGCCGGCCAACAGCGTCTCATGGTGGGAGAACCCCTTTGACGAGCAACGCAAGGTGCACCTGGTAGAGGGCTTTGAGGAGCTGAAGGCCCTGCTTTCGACGATCTATGCTGCCGGCTATCCCGACGAGATGATAATCCAGGAGTACATCCCAGGGGACGACTACAACCTGATTGTCCTGACCCAGTACTTCGACCAGCATGGGGTTTTGAAAATGAGCTGCTCGGGCCGCGTCTTGCTTGAAGAGCATACTGCTCATGGGATCGGCAATAGTGCAGTGATTATAAGCGAGGACCATTTAGAGATAGCAGACCAACTGGGCAGCCTTTTGGCAAATGAAGGGTTTAGGGGCTTCGCCTGCTTTGACATCAAGTACGACGGGCGCGATGGGAAATACAAGGTCTTAGAGGTCAATACCCGGCAGGGGAGAGGCCATTACTATGTCACCGGCTCAGGCCTAAACGTCGCGCGGTTTGTAACGGAAGACCTGATCTACAACCGTCCCCTGCTGCCTGAGCTGAAGGCTATAGAGCCCTACCTTTGGTATGTTACGCCGCTCAGCGTTGCCCGCCAATGTGCGATCGATGCTGGCTTGAAAGACCAGGTAGACGAGGTTTTACGCAGTGGCCGAAGCGGCAACCCCTTGGACTATCGGGCCGATCGAAGCTTTCCGCGCTCGCTTTGGCTGGCCAAGTACACCAGGCAGCAAGGCGAGCGTTATCAAGAGTACAAGCAGGGAGGTGCCCTTGTCTGAGCTTGCGGACAGCTTTTTGTTGCCCATCACCATCGGAGACGTGCTTGATAGGCTGGGCGCTGCCGGGGAACTGTTGGCCAATTGGCACGTCGACGAGCAGGCCAAGGGCCTGGTGCCGGCACATTTAAGCTACGATTCCCGCGACGTGGTCGGGGGAAGCCTGTTCTTCTGCAAAGGCAGCGGCTTTCGTGCAGAGTACCTAAAAGATGCGATCGACAAGGGGGCGGTCGCCTATGTGACCGACGATGCGGGCCTGGCTGGCAGCCAGCAGGGGCCTGGACTGTCCGGGACGCCGGCGATCCTTGTAAGAAATGCGCCTTATGCAATGGCTTTGATAGCATCCTGGTATTACCAAGACCTGCTGAAGCAAATCAAGATCATCGGCATTACCGGCACGAAAGGCAAGTCGTCCACGGTCTATTTCATCAAGTCGATCCTTGATTGCTGGATGCAAGCACAAGGCAAGCCCCAGACGGCCCTGCTTTCAAGCATCGACAACTATGACGGGGTGGTTTTCGAGGAGAGCCATCTCACTACCAAGGAAAGCCTGGACCTCTACTGTCATTTTGCCAATGCCGTAAGCTCTTGCATTGGCTACTTGTCAATGGAAGTCTCCTCCCAAGCCTTGAAGTACCATCGCGCAGCTGCAGTCCCCTTCGAGGTCAGCTGCTTCTTGAACTTTGGGCGGGACCATATCTCGGAGATCGAGCATCCCGACCTTGACGACTACTTGAACTCGAAACTGAAGATATTCGCCCAGAGCAACACAACTTGCATCAATGCCCAAAGCGCTGAGTATGACCGGATCCTTGCCGAGTCGCAAAAGGCGCAAAGAGTCGTCAGCTTTGGTTGGGAGAAGAGCGACGACGTGCATGCCCTAAGCCACTCCAATGAGGGTGGGAACAGCTTCACAGCCTCTGTTTTTGGCATCGAGGCCGGCTTCCAACTAGGGCTTCTAGGCAAGTTCAATGTGGAGAACGCCTTGGCTGCGATCGCTGTGGCCACCACCTTGGGAGTGCCTATGGACATCATCCAAACAGGGCTTATGGCAGCCCGGGTACCGGGAAGGATGGAGCTTTTCGAGACCAATGACCAAAAGACCCTGATTGTTGACTATGCCCATAACGAAATGAGCTTCCAAGCCTTATTCGAGGCCGTGAAAGAGTCATATCCAGGCAGGTACATCGCCATCGTCTTTGGCTGCCCGGGCTACAAGGCCATTGACCGGCGGCACGACTTGGGGACGATATCCGGCCGACAGGCCAATGATGTCGTCCTGACCGAGGAGGATTGCGGCTTTGAGGACGTCTATGAGATCTGTGAGGATATTGCCCAGTATGTCAGGGCAGCAGGCCAGGAGCCGCGGATAATCGTGGACCGGCAAAAAGCCATCGAAAGCGCGATCGACGAAGCACCCCCTGGAGCGGTGGTGCTTCTCACTGGAAAGGGCAGGGAGACCCGCCAGAAACGAGGCAACGAGTACATCGAGGTCATGTCCGATGTAGAGATTGTCGAACAGTACCTGAAGAGGCAAGCACGCCTTGCCCAGGAGAATGCATAGCTTAAGCCTGAATTCCAAATATAGGACAACAGCAGCAAGAGAGTAAAGGTAGACGATTATGCCAAGTAAACCAAAAGACCAGCGAGACCGTCCCTTAGCCAAGGTCTTTGCCCAACAGATCTGCATCCTCGGACTGGGAGTAACCGGGCTTGCCGTGGTCAAGCACTATCTCAGCCTGCCCTGCGCCTCAGAGCTCACAGTCTATATCGACCAGTTAAGCCCAGGCAACCAGGCGGCAATCGCCGAGTTGGCGGTGGAGTTCTTCAGTGACGAATGGCACAGGCTAGGCGAGCAGCTAGACGGCCAGAAGCTGATCGAGTTCGGTTTGACCTACACCGTCCAAGACGACCGGACCGAGGCACAGCCTGTGCATCATCTACGCATCATTGTGGGGAGCGACGAAGTAGAGCGACACTACCCCTTTGGCGTCGTAAGCCCAGGCATCAAGCCGACGACCCCCATCTATGAGAGCGCTTCGGCCAATTGCGACGAGCTGGTCGGCGAGCCCGAGCTGGCATACCGGCTTTCGTCAAAAAGGTGGCTGGCTGTCACGGGGACGAACGGAAAAACCACGACGACCAGCCTTTTGAACCATATACTGATCAATAGCGGGAGAAAATCATCGGTCGCCGGCAATATCGGCCCCACCCTCATTGAAGCGGTCAACCAAAGGGGCCCTGAAGACTGGCTGGCAGTCGAGCTCTCCAGCTTTCAGCTGGCTACCTCGTCAAGCATCGCCCCAGAGGCAGCCGTGCTTTTAAACATTACCCCCGACCATATCGATTGGCACGGGTCCTTTGAGGAGTACCGGGACACCAAGACCAGGATATTTACCTTCATGCCAGACAATGCGCCCACAGTTATCGATGCCTTAAGCGAGGTCGGCCAAAGCATCATCAAGGACTGTCTGGCTAATAGCCGCCGAGTGATATGCCTAGGCATATCGCCTGAGCAGGCTGAAGCCCTGTTCCCAGGCCAAAGCGGCCTTGAAACAGCCTGGGTCGACGAGGACGGCCAGCTGGTAGTGAGGCTTGAAGGCCAAGACATTAGGCTGCTAGATGCAGAGCTATTAAGAATCAAGGGCACACACAACCGTCTGAATGCCTTAGCTGCTGCAGCTGTTGCCGCATATATCGGCGTCGAGCACGATTTGCTGGTAGAGGCTTTGAAAAGCTTCGAGCCTTTAGAGCACCGCATCGAGCCGCTTGGAGAATACCAGGGCATCAGCTTTTACAATGACTCCAAGGCCACCAACCCGGAGGCCACGATCATGGCCTTGTCTGCCTTCAAGCCTGGATCGATCGTTTTGTTGCTTGGCGGCTACGACAAGGGCACGGATTTAGACGACTTGATCGGCCAGGCCATAAAGACATCGAAAGCGGTTATCTGTTATGGCGCTGCCGGCGAGCGTTTCTATGACGCATTTCAGGCTGCTTTGGAATTAGGGCCGACAGGCCAGGACTGCGCCTTGATCAGGGCAAGCCACCTTAGCGACGCTTTCGGGCAGGCCCTTGATAACGCAACAGCCGGCGATGTGGTCTTGCTTTCGCCAGCCTGCTCGTCATATGACGAGTTCAAGGACTTTGAAGAGCGAGGCCTCTTTTTCAAAGGGCTGGTGCTTGACCTAGGCCAAGACAGTGGGCTGCCGATCGTGGAGACTGAAAATACTGACAATACCGCTGCCTTGAATACCAACCCAGCTGTCGTAAAGGAATACACAAGTTGAAGTTTGTGGTTTCTGCGGGCGGGACCGCTGGGCATATCAACCCGGCCTTGGCAGTGGCAAAGGCCCTACGAAGCAAGGGAGCCACGGTCTTGTACGCCGGCACGCCAGACAGCTTAGAAGAGCGCCTGGTAACAGCAGAAGGCTTTGACTTTGTCGGTTTTTACGCTAAAGGGCTCAACCGCCGGAAGCCTTGGACCTTCCCCTCTACTGCACTACGCCTGAACAATGGCCGACTGGCTGCCAAGCGTTGGATGAGACAGGCCCAGCCCGATGCTGTAGCGACTTTTGGCGGCTATGCCAGCCTGCCAAGCGGTTTGGCGGCTATCAGCCTTGGCTATCCGCTGCTTGTCCACGAGCAGAATGCCAGGCCAGGCCTGGCAAACCGTCTTTTGGCCCGAAAAGCTAGTGTGCTAGCCATTTCAGACGAGCGGGCAGTCAAGGGTTTCTCCACAAAAGCACGGATCGAAGTGACCGGAAACCCGCTCCGCGCAGAGCTCTTCGGAGTAGACCCTTTGGCTGCGCGGGAAAGCCTGGGCCTCTCGCCCGAGGCGAGGGTCTTGCTGGTCTTCGGGGGCAGCCTGGGAGCGCACCACATCAACGCCAGCCTGCTGGACTTGGCTAGGCAGCTGCTAGACGGGTTTGCCGACTTGGAGGTGATGCATGTCACCGGCGCGGCTGACTACGAATGGGCTAGCCAGTTAGCAAAGACGCTTGGATTGCCTGCCCAGCGTTGGCAGGTCAGGGAGTACTGTTATGAGATGGGCAATGCCTACGCAGCCAGCGACCTGATAATTGCGCGAGCCGGGGCTACTAGCCTGGCTGAGTTCACAGCGCTGGGCAAGGCCGCCTTGTTGGTTCCCTATCCCTATGCTGCTGCTGACGAGCAGACGGCAAATGCAGAGCTGCTAAGCGCGGCAAAAGCCGCCTATGTCTGGCCAGACGACAAGTTGGACGACCCGGGTTTTCGTCAGGTCGTCTTCGATTTGTTGGAAGACGACGGTCTACGCGGGCAGATATCGGTTGAGGCCAAAAAATTGGGCAAGCCCGATGCAACAGAGGCGATTGCCAAATTGATTGTCGATTTGGTATAGCCCAAAGCGCGCTAATCGGATAATCTTGTTTCAGCGAAAGGTAAGGTGCTTTTGTCAGACAGTAAACGTATACATTTCATCGGAATAGCCGGGTCAGGCATGAGCGGATTGGCGATTTTAGCGAAATCCCAAGGGCACCAGGTCAGTGGCTCAGACCGGCAGCGGTCGAAGTACCTTGACGCGGTGGAGGCCAACGGCATCGCTGTGAGCTTTGACCAGGGCCCGGCAAACATCACCCCAGACATCGATATCGTAGTCGCTTCGACGGCTATCCGAGCCGAGAACCCCGAATTGAAGGCGGCTGTCGACTTGGGGCTGGACGTCTGGCCGAGGGCAAAAATGCTGGCTTGGCTAGGGCGTGACCTGCAGACATGGGCGGTTGCCGGGACACACGGAAAGACCACGACCTCGTCGATGTTGGCATCGGCGCTTAATAACATGGGAGCCGACCCGAGCTTTGTCATCGGCGGCGTGCTGACCGAGTTCCAGAGCTCGGCGCGCCTAGGCACCGGGCAAGACTACGTGGTCGAGGCTGACGAGTCGGACGAATCGTTTACCATGCTCAGTCCGTCTGTGGCGATCGTCACCAACATCGAGATGGACCATCTCGACCATTTTCACTCTCTAGACGAGATAGACGAGGCCTTCTCCAGATTTATTGACACCTTGGGCGAGGACGGCCTCTTGGTCTATTGCATAGACGACCCTGAGCTGGCCGAGATTGCCCGCCAAAGCGACAAACGTAAGGCCTCGTATGGTTTTTCCGCCTCGGCCAAATACCGCTGCCAGTCGCTGGATGCGCAGAACTTCGTCGTCCATTTCCCTGACGGGCAGGCCAGTGTCACGCTGCCGTACTCCCCAGGCGCCCACAACGTCCTAAACGCGACCGCCAGCCTGGCAGCCCTCGTGGAGATGGGCTATGCAGCCGGGCCCAGCGCTAAGGCGGTCTCTGGCTTCAAAGGAGTGGGCCGTCGCTTCGAGCTGGTCGGCGAAGGCCGCGGCGTGCAGGTGTTCGACGACTACGGCCATCATCCTACCGAGATCAAAGCGACCCTTAGCGCAGCGCAGGCTTTGGGCTTCAACCACACCCACGTGCTTTTTCAGCCGCACCGCTATAGCCGGACACATGAGCTGTTCGACTCCTTTGTCGAGGCTTTTGACGACGCTGACACCTTGACATTGCTAGACATTTACTCAGCGGGAGAAGACCCCGTCGCCGGGATCAGCAGCCAAGCCTTGGTAGAGGCGATCAATACCGCCCATCCCGGGCGGGACGTCCGGCTGCTTGACCGGGAGGATGCGCCGGGCTATCTGGCATCGCTGGCCAAGCCGGGGGACTTGATAATCACCATCGGCGCTGGCGACGTGACGTTGTTGGCACCATTGATCGTGGAGGCTTTGGGAGAGCCGCCAGACGACGGAGAGCCGCCAGACGAGGGCGGGTCGCTAGACGACGGAGAGCCGCCAGACGACGGCGGGTCGCTGCCAACAGAC
>JGI24702J35022_10001177_pt1 | contig 16282 bp, 16 predicted proteins | sample TergutTh196P4_FD_35022 | JGI IMG/M metagenome (IMG submission 35022)
TTGCAATAATGTCAGAAAAGAACACAAAAAAATAAGCCGCCCATCGTCGGTATGGCTTATTTTTTTGACTTTAAATAAATTTTAGAGTCCGGCTATTCACCGCCGAATGGCTTACAACTGAGGGGACGTTACTCGCGTTCCCTCTTTTATATATAATACAACATTTAATTTTATTGTCAACTTGGCAACCGGGTAAATAAAAACCGGTTAGATGCTATGTCTTCCAGCTCTTTTTTGTATCATCTCACTAAATCATCTCAGGTTTTGTTTTTGCGCCAATTCACGTTATTCACCGTTCAATCAATTGTTCACAGTATAGAAAAGTGTTAATATAGCGGGGGTAAGTGCGATATTGTTGTTTATCATGGAAAAATAAGGAGGAAGATAAATGAAAAGGATAGTTTGCGCGATATTGATGATTGCTTGTACAGTAAGCAGTTCATGGGCAGCAGTGTTTTCAGTTGATGATTTAATAACAGAATTTGAGAAAAATCAGCTTCGTTTTGATAGAAATTATATGAAAAAAAATATTTCTGTAGAAGGTTATATCAGAAGTATTGAAGAAAGACAGGTTGAAAATTATAAATTTTTCCAACTAACGATTCTTGGAGCAATAGGCAAATTTGATTCGTCTCATTATATTGAATGCCATTTTGATGAATCTGAAGAAAACGCATTATTAGACTTGAACAAAGGCGACATTATAGTAGTAAATGGAACATACGATGGGAAACAGTATTATCAGACAGGTTCACTATTTTTAAAAAATTGTATTCTTGAAAATGTTGAAACAGAAGAGGTAGTAATGAGTATCAAAGAATTTACCAGTCAGGTTATTTCAGAACTAAGAAATTTAAAGGCTGCATCTATTATGTTATTTGGGGACAATTATGATAAGCAAGATACAATTAAACCTGATATCGAGCTTCTTATACCTTATATGGATAATCCTTCAAAATTCACAAAAACGCAAGGAGAGTATCTTTTTCTGGAAACCGGCGGAAAATGGTGGGTGGGTCGTAACCTGGCTATTTCAGTACCCGTTGATAAACGCAAAGCATTGAGTGAAGAAATAAATAGAATAGTAAGCAGGACATTTTTTGCCGGTACAGATGAGAATGCGCCATATAATGGAGAAGATACCATTTATATGCGAGTGAAATAAGAGAAGCAAATGAGCGAGTTTCATGACATAAGGTAATTCTTAAGTTTGCTACGCGAAAAGAGAAAAAGTTGAGAAGAGAGCGTAAATATTATTATGAAATTCTTGGGCTTAGACCGGGAGCTTCTAATGCCGAGGTCAAATCTGCATATCGCAGTTTGGTAAAACTCTATCACCCGGACAGAGATCCATCCTTGGCTGCGGAGGTAATGTACAATGAAATCCGTGACGCCTATAATAAACTTTTGAATTGGGATAACTCCGACAGAACACGCGCAGACCCGATTTACCAACCCCCAAAACGCGCTACACAAACTACTTCCGGCAGTCAAGATGATTCAAAGCGGAATGAAGTATGGGATACTGATGAAACTTCAATGGGATCCAATTATAGAGTTGATGAGTTTTCTTACTCGTTGAAGGACTTCTTTGAAGGTGTCGCCATTTCTTTAAGCAAGCTGACCCGATTAGAGATATTTATAATAATTGCAGTATATGGATTCTTATGTATTCCTATCGTAGGAAGTCCATACACTGTTTTTGCTGTTTTCTTCTATGTAATTTCGTGGATAATATTTGTCATTTTCAGATACTATATTGCTTTTTCGTTTCCTCCCCATAGAATAATTCTTATAGGGATTTGTTACGGGTATACAGTGGGTTTTCTGGTAAATTATCTTTTGGAGATAACACTATCCTATTATGTGTTAATGCTTTTTGCCACAATTCTGTTTCTTTTAAGACTTTCAATCTGGCTACACAAAAGGTAAAGAGGAAACTCAGGGAGGGTACGATGCTGCGTAAACTATTTTTCTTTTTTTCAATGGCGGGTTGTGTGCGCCGTTGCGTGTATTGCGACCAGCACGCGATAACCGGGAGTTCAATTCCTGATATAAATGAGGCGCGGATACTTGTGAGTTCGGCGTCTTCTCCTGTTGAAATATGTTTTTTTGGCGGAAGTTTTACTTGCCTGCCCGGGCATATTCAAATTGAGTGGCTTGAGCTTGTGAATTCCGCGCCCCAAGGCAGCACTGTCCGTTTTTCAACCCACCCTCAATGTATAACGGAAGGTACAATNTCAATTTTTTCAAAATATCCTGTATCCATGGTCGAACTTGGAGTGTCCTCGCTTGACGATAATGTGCTGAAGCTCTCGAATAGGGGGTATATAAGCAAAGAAGCGTTAAATGTCATTTCCCTTTTGCTCGATAGAAAATTCGAAGTGTGCGCGCAAATGATGATAGGACTACCGGGGCAAACGCTTGACAGCTCCCTTAATGATATATCACTTTTGGATGCCGCACGCGGAGACCGGAAAATGAGCCTCAGGATTTATCCTTGCCTGGTATTAAAAAATACGCCTCTTGAGGCGCTTTACAATTCGGGAAAGTTCATTCCGTTAGATATTGAGCAGGCGGCGGAATATGCCGGAGAGTTAATTTATATCGCCCGACTTCGCGGCTACGAAATATGCAGAGTAGGGCTACAGGAAACTTTGAGCCTTTCAAAATCCGTCGTTGCAGGACCTCACCATCCCGCGATTGGNGAAATGGCTATGTCGCATGCGCTTGCAAGGAAACTGCATATGGATTCNAANNANGGAGAATGGGAACTTCCGCGAAAATACATATCGCAAATGACAGGTCATGACAAGCTTGGAATAAAAAAGCTTTCTTCTCTGTCCGGCTTACGCGTTGAAGAAGTTGAGGCCCGGCTGAAGTTTCTATAAAAAAACTTTCTTTTGTTCGCTTTCGTCCAGCTTCAGATATGCCTGAGGGTTAATCGTGACCCTTGTAGAAGGATGAAAACCAAGGTCGCTCATGCCTTTTGCTATTCTTTTAACTCCCGCCCTTATTCTTTCGGTCGGAAGTGAAGATATGCTCAGACGGAATATTTCGTCTCCTCTTCCGCGCGAGAAAAAAGAATCTCCGGGAACAAACGCCACCTGTTGCTCTATGCACTTTTCAAGCAGCTCTCTTGCATTAAGTCCTTCCACTTTAACCCATGTATACAGCCCTCCTTCAGGTTTCGCAAAACTTGCGGCTTTGGGAAAATTTTCTCTCATAGCGTCGGCCAGGATATCTCTGCGCTCTTTATATTTCTCAACCAGTTTTTGCACATGAATTTCGATGTCATATTTTTCTAAATAGCAATCAAGGATATGCTGGTCAATAGTAGAAGAGTTCAAGTCGCTTGAACGTTTGATTCTTCGCACGTATTCCATCAGCTTGCTGTCCACGCCTATCCATCCCAGGCGTACTCCCGGACAGAATATTCTCGAAAAAGAGCCAACCACAATGAATTGTCCTTTTTCATCAAATGAAGCTACTGCGGGAAGGCTTTTGCCCTCGTAACGAAAATCAGAAAATGTCACGTCTTCAACTACCATAACATCAAACTCCGAAACGGTTTTAGCAAAAGCTTTCCTGAGTTCAATGCTCCATGGTTTTCCTGAAGGACGCATAAAGTCCGGACATATGAATATGAGTTTTACATGTTTTTCCAATCTGAGAGCGGTATCCAGATCTTCAATGATAATCCCATGCTCGTCAGCTGCCAGTTGAACAAATCTTGCGCCATAGTTCGAGAATGCCATATGAGCTGAAAGCTGCATTGGAGGCTCAAATAGCACAACGTCTCCTTCGTTTATAAATAACTTCCCAATTATATCCAGCCCTTGTTGCGAGCCGGTTGTAACGCAAGTGTTATTTATATCATATTTTGTCATGAACTTTTTATTTACCATACGGACGATTTTATCTCTGAGAGGCAGTATGCCTTCTGACATGCAGTATTGTAACGCCGAATTCTGCCAGCGCACCAAAGCCTCTTTTGTGGCTTCTTCTATATCGTTTACAGGAAAAAGATCTCTCGTTGGCATACTGCTTGCGAACGATATAATTCCGGCATCTGGCGGTATTTCCAATCTTTCTCTTATTTTATCTGTTCTATGTTCACTGACCCTCTTTGTAAGTAAAAACTCCATTTACTATCACCTCGTCAATGATTCTTTGGGAACTTGCATTCGTATACAAATGCCGGAGGTATATTTCGCAAAACAAAGGACATTTTAACGGACTCAAATCTCTTTTCAAATTCTTTTTTCATTATTTGAGAATATTGATACGCTACAAATTTACCATCAGGCTTCAGGCACATTTTAATTCCATTCAATATATTATCGGTCATTTTGTGCGGAAGAGCTGTAAAAGGTAAACTTGAAAGTATACAATCAACTTGCTGAAGCCCAAAAGACTCTATTGTTGCGGATAATTCTTCAGCATTGCTATGTATGGATATTATTATTTTTGTGTTTATTCTGTCATGAACTTTTATCATGGAACGAAATTTTTCATCAATCTCGAATACAATAAGCCTTCCGGATATCATTTTTTCCGCAATCTTACAGGTGAAAACACCCGTTCCCGCTCCTAATTCCACTATTGATTTACACTCATTCCAACTGACTTTGTTCAGCATCTCATACATGAGATATTTTGAACTTGGCGTAACGCTTCCTATCTGGGTGGGTGCGTGAATAAATCTCTTAAAAAAAATTAGTTTCTCCGACATTTTCGGAGTTATATATCTTTTTAACGATAGTTTATTTTTTATGCGCATTATACATTTCCTTTCATTTTTTGATACACTTATATAAAGGAGTGAAAAAAATGAACAATAATGTACTTCAATCACGTATAAGGGAGCATATGAGCGCATTTCCGGCAAAAGCGCGGCGTGTCGCTGAATACTTTCTTACCAGCCCCTCGGAATTGGCCTTTCTTTCAATAGGAGAAGTGGCCGAAAAACTAAACGTGTCCAAAGCTCAACTTGTTCGTGTTGCAAGAATGCTCGATTATGACGGTTACGCGGCTCTCAAGGATGCAGTAAAACACAACGTTTTAAACCAGATTATTCCTTCTGCTCTTGTTGACCGTGAAGCAGGGAATGATATTCCAAGTAGCATTTGCCGCCTCGAACATGCAAACATAGATGAAACACTAATTAACCTAAGCATAGAAGATATTTTGCAATTTTGCAGAAAAGTACAGGAAGCAGATGTAATATACTGCGTGGGGTGGGGGATTTCTGCATTAGTCGCTGAAAATTTACACACTCGCCTCATGGAATTGGGGCTTCGCGGGGTATTGATGAAACGCGGCTCCACAACTCTTATAGAACAGGCGCGCGCGGTAAGTTCTTCTGACTTGGTAGTTGTNTGCGAGCTTCCGAGTTATGTAATTGAGGTTACAGATTCCATAAGATTCGCTCATGAAAAAAGAGCTCAGATTGTAACAATTACTGATAGCCCGGCTGCTCCGGTTTGCCAATATGCTGATGTCCAGTTACATGTAAGCGATAATACCGCAGCTTTTGGAAGCAGTATAGTCAGCGCTGTTTTTTTGGTTCACGTTTTAACTTCTGTTCTTGTGTCCACCCTTGGAGAAAACGTTCAGGCCGCGTTAAAAGCTCAGAAAGAAGGACTCAAAGATGAACGAGTTTATCACCCTGCTTTTAAATTAAAATATTAGTTATTTTTTTTCTACTGCAACACATCTAATATTAAGTTCTTCAAGCCTCTTATCTTCAACAACGCTTGGGGCGCCTGATAAAGGGCATTGTGCGCGTTGATTCTTTGGAAAAGCTATTACGTCGCGTATGGATTGTGTATCGCACAACAGCATTGCAATGCGGTCAAGCCCAAGCGCAATTCCTCCGTGAGGCGGCGTTCCGAAAGCTAACGCTTCGAGCAAAAAGCCAAATCTTTCTTTTGCTGTTTCCGGCGTGAAAGATAGAGCGGAGAACGCTTTTTCCTGGACACCCGGATCATGTATCCTGATAGATCCTCCGCCAACTTCATTGCCGTTAAGTACGCAATCGTAAGCTCGCGAGCGGACGTTTCCGGGGTCTGTTTCCAATTTATCAAGGTCTTCAAGGTTTGGAGATGTAAAAGGATGATGAACCGAAGACCACCTTTTNTCTTCCTCGTCCCATTCGAACAGNGGGAAGTCCGTTACCCACAAAAATTCCCATGAATGCTCATTGATGAGACCATGNTCTTTAGCTANCTCAAGTCGCAACGTTCCAAGGCGNTCGCATATTTTGCGCCTGTCCTGCCCCGCCATCACAAATAACGCGTCGCCGTCTTTTATATTTGATATTCGTTTTAACTCTTCAAGTTCCTGACTATTCATATATTTGACAAGCGCTCCCTTGATCTCTCCATCTTTAAACTGGAATGCAGCTAAACCTGAAGCGCCTGATTTTTTTGCCCGCTCCTCAATTGTGGCTATCTCTTTCCTTGATAATGAAGCTCCGCCTTGTAATGGCAACGCACGAACTACGCCGCCTTCCGCCAGAATTTTCTTAAAAGGTTCAAATTCCGCCATTTCAAATATTGACGCCAAATCGACAAGCTCTATCGGGATACGTAAATCCGGCTTGTCGCTTCCGTATTTGTCAAGAGCTTCCCAATAAGTCATCCTTTTGAAAGGCATATTTACATCTACTCCACGAATTTTTTTAATTAAGCCGGACATATAGCCTTCAATCACTTCTTGTATATCTTTTTCTGTAATGAAGCTCATTTCAACGTCAATTTGTGTAAAATCAGGCTGTCTGTCAGCCCTCAGGTCTTCATCCCTAAAACACCTCACAATTTGATAATACTTATCAAAACCGCTTATCATGAGTATTTGTTTAAAGATTTGAGGGGATTGCGGGAGTGCATAAAACTCGCCTATGTTAACCCTGCTTGGAACAAGGTAATCCCGCGCGCCCTCCGGAGTTGCTTTTGTCAGCATCGGTGTTTCNATTTCCACGAAATCTTTTGAATCAAAGTATTCTCTTGTAAATGCCGCTATTTTGCTTCTCACTCTTATATTCTTCTGCATGTTATCGCGACGGAGGTCAAGATAACGGTATGTCAAACGCAGGTTTTCATCAACTCCATCAGTTTCGTCGCCAATTACAAACGGAAGAGGTAATGCGGGTGACAATAGAAGAAAATCACTGACAATAAGCTCAACATTTCCTGTACTCATGTTCGTGTTCTCGAGTCCGGCAGGTCTTCGGGAAACTATGCCTTTTACCGCTATCACATATTCGCTGCGAAGGGATTTTGCGCGTTCATGAACAATGCTGTTGACTTCAGGATTAAAGACAATCTGTAAAGAACCTTTATAATCCCAAAGCTCCAAAAATACTATCCCTCCTAAATCTCTGCGGGAACGAATCCAGCCATTCACAATTATATCTTTGCCTTCAAATTGTTCGTTTACAGATCCGCAAAAATTTGTCCTTTGCCATGTAACGTCGAAATATTCGATTCTGTTCATTTAAATTTTCCCCTTATTCAGTCAGAACATATTTCCTCAAAAAATATATGAAAATACTTTATTATGTTATCTTCACTTATCAATTCTTGTCTTCCGGTTACAAGGTCCTTAACTGAAACGTTTTTCGCCCCTACTTCCTCAGGTCCTATTATACAGGCAAAACGAGCGCCGCTGCTTGCAGCCGATTTTAATTGAGTTTTTGCGCTGCGTCCCAGTAAATCCATTTCAGTTGCGATACAATTTTCACGGAGCTTCATCGTCAGATTATATACTGTTTTTTGTATCAATTCATCGTTTTTGTCAAAAGAAATGACGTAAACTTGTGGTTTAGGTTCTTTCCCAAAAGAGCATTGCTGCTGTTCCATAACTAATGCTATACGTTCTATTCCTGCCGCGAAGCCAACCCCATGCAAGCGCGGCCCGCCGATTGTTTCGGATAAATTATCGTATCTGCCACCGCCGCAAACCGCGTTTTGAGCTCCAAGCTCACCGGATAGAATCTCATATGCAGTTTTTGTATAGTAATCTAACCCTCTGACAAGTTTTTTGTCAATTTTGTAAGAAATATCCGATGATTCAAGCAGTTTTATTGTCGATGAGAAGTGTTCGCTGCATTCTTTGCATAGATTATCTATTGACGATGGAGCGTCGTCCGTTATATTACTGCAGCCTTCAATCTTGCAATCAAGAAGGCGCAACGGATTCCTTTCCAATCTGGATAAACACAATTCACAAAGTTGGTCTATATTGCTTTTAAAGTATTTAATTAATTTTTCTCTGTACGCAGGCCGGCAAGCCGGGCATCCTACAGAGTTTATCACCACTTCAAGATTACGGAGTCCAAGACGGTGAAAACACTCTATCGAAAGAGCAATTATTTCGGCGTCGGCATATGGCGAAGCTACTCCAAGACATTCAGCGTCTATTTGCCAAAACTGTCGGAAACGACCTTTTTGTGGGCGTTCATAACGAAACATCGGTCCGGCTGTCCAAACTTTTAATGGCGCTCCGCCGCCGCATAAATTGTTCTCCAAACATAAACGCACAATAGAAGCGGTGGCTTCCGGCCTTAACGTTATGCTGCGCCCTCCTCTGTCGATGAAAGTGTACATTTCTTTTTCTACTATGTCCGTTGTGTCGCCGACGCCGCGGGCAAAAAGTTCTGTATGTTCAAATATTGGAAGATGTACCTCAGAATATCCATAATCGTTCATACTTTCCCCCAATATCTTCAGTATATACGCCCATTTCCATGATTCTTCAGGAAGGATGTCCCGCACGCCTCTTGGAGCTTTCATATCCATTAATAACACCTCCTAATTACAAAAATATAGTGGAAAGTATAACAGAAATACGCGCCAATGTGATACAATAATCAACTGTTTTTGGGCTTGTAGCTCAGAGGATAGAGCGACGGCCTCCTAAGCCGTAGGTCGGCGGTTCAAATCCGCCCAAGCTCGCCAATAATAACAAGGCTTTACGCGAAAACGCGTAAGGTCTTTTTTTGTTCTGTGTATCGTATGTGTTTCAAGTTGGGAAAATACTGGAAAAGGCGTCCGACGATGCTTTTTGCACGATTGGGAATTGATATATTATTCAGAAATCAGATATTATTAATTGTTATCCTAAAAAATATATGCTATATTCGGAACATGACAAATAAAGTAGTGTCGATTACGTCCGTAAGCTATAATAGGCTTTGGAAATTACTGATGGATAAAAATATGAACAAAACTCAGTTAAGAGAAGCTGCGAAAATGGGAACTGCTACTTTATCAAGGTTAAGTAAAAATGAACATGTTTCCATGGAAGTAGTAGAAAAGATTTGCATTGCATTAAGCTGTCAGCCAGGCGATATGATGGAACCTATATTAACAGGCAAAAGGAGGGTGATCAATGAAAAAGCTGAGGTTGTATCTTGAGACATCGGTCATTAGCTACTTAGATCAGCCGGAAAGGGGCGATCTGTATATGGATTCTCACAGACTTTGGGATAGGCTGAAAGCTGGTAAATATGATTCTGTAGTGTCTGATGTAGCTGTAATTGAAATAGCCAGATGTAATGAACAAAAGAGAAATACTCTGTTTAACTATCTTGGGCAAATTGAATACACTACTGTGAAAGTAACTGGAGATGAACAAGCGTTAAAAATTGCGGGTTGCTTTATTAATTTTGGTATTCTAAAACAGACGAGCTTTATTGATTGCCAACATATAGCCGCCGCAATAACAAGTGGATGTGATGTTATTGTTTCTTGGAATTTCGGACATATTGTAAACCATAAAACTATGATGGGGGTAAAGGCGGTAACAGCTCTTGAAGGCTATGATGACATCTTGATATATACCCCATCAACCATTGTAGGAGGTGATGAAGATGATACATAACATACTAAAGCCTGATATTAGCCCAGACTTCACTATTGAAGATATTCATAAAATCAGAACATGGGAGTATGAGCGGTTAAAAGATGCCACTAGAGAAGAGAGGATGGAAGATGTTGGAAATAGAGCCGCCGAAGCCTTTGCACAAATAGAGGCGCTTCGCGCATCTTCTCGTGCTGTTAACGCGCCTTAATAACAAATAAAAATATGAAAAAGGAGCAATAAAAATGGACTACGAAACATTTTACAGCGAGCTTCAAGTAAAAGAAAAGAACATAAAAGACAGTATAGCTCGTCTACAAAATATTTTCAAAAGTATTTCCAGGAACTCGGCAAAAGGTGATTTGAAAAGCCTGTCCAAGGATATAGCGGCAATGGAGACCCTGATATCCGACTATACAGGTCGCTTGCTCGAATTCAGGGAGATTACGGAAAGCTTTGACTCACGGGAATATATGCAAAACGGTGATTTTGCAAAACAAATGCTTTCATACTGCGACAGTATGGGTGTAAATGTCAGGGGCGACTTTCCGGCTTACGAGATATTTCCATATAAAGTAAAAATTGACGCGGATAACCAGGATGTATATATAGACAGAAAAAAGCTTGCCTGCGCAAGGCCGCAATACCTTATTTCTGATATAAAACAGAACCGCGAAAAACTTATGAAAGCAAATTTTAACGCAAATACCTTTCTTAACGAAATAGCAGAAGCTTATGACAAGCTATCCGTAATAAAACGCAAAGAGGGCGGCAGCAAAACGCGCCATTTCGAGCTTTCACTAAAAGATTTGCACCGCTTCCTTGCGCCTATGCAGAGGTTCCGCCGGGATTACGATATGCAGAGCTTCGCTTTTGATTTGGCAAGGCTTTACGCGTCGGATGTAGAGTTTACAGCCGATGGCAGGCAGTACAGGATGGGACCTTCGCGGCATCAGAGTCAAAACATTCGTATTCTGGACAAAAACGGGAACGAGGATTGGGTAGGGACAATTACATTCTATTCCAATGAAGAAAATAACAAAAAAGCATAGAGGGCATCATGTCGGAAAACGATTTTAATTCAGCCGTCGCGCTTTTAAAAAGAGGGCAGCCCCCTGGCAACACTGAAATTCTAAGGGAAATATCCGTTGGTTTTGAACCTTTAACTGATTTCATCAGAGATGAGTATTACAAATCATATATTGCCTATGGAGGCAGCAAAATAAAATTTATAACCGGAAAGACAGGAAGCGGCAAGACCCATTTTCTGCAGCTTCTTTCGGCGGAAGCGCGTGGCTGTGGTTTTATCACTGTGGATATTTCCGCCAGGGATGTTTGGCTGCATGACTTCAGAGAAATATACACCGAGATATTCAGGAGCTCGGATTTGGTGTCCTGCCTCAAACGCTGCGCAGCCAAAATAGCGGAAGAGCTTGGATATGATTACAGCGCCATTCCTCCAAACCAGACATTTGTTGACTATTTATCAGCTATGGGCGAACTTGACGCGATAACCAGGAAGGAAATACGCAATCAGTTGCGCAAGATGTTCACCAGAAATCCGCTTATAGACAACAATTTCGCAATAGCGTGCAGTTTGATTACCGGGGGCTTGCTTGGACATCCGGCGCTTGAGAATTTTGACGAACAATTGCTCATTTCCTGGCTTTCCGGAAATAAGGATGTTAAACTTCCCGCTATCAGAAATCTGGGGCTGTCTCCCGCAAAAATTACGAAATACAATGCACGCCATATGCTGAGAAGCCTTTTGGAAGTGCTTAAAATAGCAGGGGTTTCGGGTATTATTGTTATGGTTGACGACCTGGAGGCGTTAATCAGCGCTACATCCCTTGACGCAATACGATATAAGAGAATGAAGCGGGACGATGTATACGAGAGCATACGCGAGCTGATTGACGAGGTTGATACCCTTAAAAACATAATGTTCTTTTTTGCCTTTGACAGGATTTTGCTTGACGATGAGCGCGCGGGGCTAAAATCGTACGTGGCGCTATGGATGCGGATGCAAAATGAAATAGTTTCAAACCGCTTTAATAAATTTACGGATTTTTATGATATGGACAGGTTCATAGAGAGCGCCTTTGATAACCAGATGCTGGTTGAAATGTCAGAACGTCTGGCGTACGTTATAAACAGAAGCGATGATAAAGCCAGACCTTTAGGAGCAAACTTTACAGCCGGGCTTCTTTCTGATGCCAAGCATACCGCTGTTTCCCTGCCGCGGCAAATTGTAAGCGCAACATTGAACTACTGTGAAACAACAAATATGGAGGTTCAAAATGATTGACTTTGAAGCCAGACGCATAATAGAAGCGCTACGTACAGGCGTTCCGTCAAGAGCGGTGAGCCAATATTTTTCCTCCGCGCGCCAGGATATATTATCCCTTATTTCAAAAAAGCTCGACGATGCTTGCGAAAACAGTATCTCAAGCGGGATGGTCATAACCGGGAAATACGGCGAAGGAAAGACGCATTTGTTGAATACCGTTTTGAATATGGCTCAAAGAGCGAACATGGCGGTAAGCATTGTTTCCCTCGGGAAGGAAACGCCGCTCGACAAGCTTCATCTTGTTTATCCAAAGCTTTTNCAAAGCACATATCTCCCAAATCGTTTACAGCCAGGCTTTCTTGACGCGCTTTCAAATATCACGCCCAANAGTCCTATCGCTCTGGAAATGACCAATTATATTGCTACGCGNCTGAAATCGGACAAACTTACTTATCTTTTCCGTTCATTCCTGTATACTGACGACCCGGAAGAGAAGCATTTACTGCTTTCCGATCTCGAAGGCGACTATATTGGCAATAACGTTCTGAAACAAATTTACAAAAGAGTTTTTTCGCAAAAGTGTGTCTTTGAAAATACTTTTGCTAAAACAAAACATATTGAAGACTATTTTGCTATGATTTCCAATTTGTTTTTACAATTGGGCTGCAGAGGTTGGGCAATATTATTTGATGAAACAGAGCTGACAGGCAAGCTCGAAAAAAATGCCCGTTTAAAGGCTTACAAGAATATGGCTTCGTTTCTGTTTCCCGATGACAGCCTTCAATCGGCGTTCAGCCTTTTTGCCGTGACGGATTCATATGTACCGGAAGTAATTGAAGATAAGAAAGAATACGAAAACCTTTTGTCCGCAAGCTTGGAGCCTGATGACGCCGAGGCGGTAATGCGCAGCCTTGACGCCATTGAATCAGCGGTTCATCTTAAGCCTCTTACAAAGGACGAAATTTCCCACATAATTGAAAAGCTGATTGATTTTTATAAACGAGCGTACAACTGGTATCCGGATATCAATATACCGGAGCTCTACGCAAGTATTGACAACAAAGGATATTTACTCAGGACGCGAATACGCGCGGTCGTGGAATGTCTGGACCAGCTCTATCAGTATAAACTGATCGGCGATATCAGAATTGACGAGATTGGGCCGCCGCATTACGAGGAAGATGAACCGGAGCCGCCTGTGGACGACGAAGAGTATTTATACACGTAATATATCATAATGATATTTTAAGGCTGAACTGTGTTGTTTTAAGACAATTCAGCCTTTTTTCTGTTATGTATCCTTATTTTGCACCAAGCGCCGCCATGGTGATGTAATTATAGGGTTGATTGAAATGCGGCAGAAAGAAGATGTCGAGGAGCTTAAGTTTATCGATGGTGAGCTTTTCTTCGACTGCAAGAGAGAACATGTGTATTCCCATAGATATATTTTCGTACGACGCCATTTGAGCTCCCAGTATCCGCCTGGTATCTTTGTCGTAAACTATGCGTATTTTAACCTTGTGGTTATCCGTCATGAACGCGGGCTTCTGCAGGTCCTCGTAATCGGTGGCAAGCGCGCTGTAGCCAGCCTTTAAAGCAGCCTTTAGGCTCAAGCCGGTCGACACCATTTTATAGCCGAATATGTTTATACCGTTTGAACCCTGTACCCCAGCCGATTCCAAAGCAGTTCCACATACATTGTGCCCAGCCACTATGCCGCTACGCACCGCGTTTGTGGCAAGAGCGATATAGGCATAGTCCTGCACGGCGTTGGAGAAAACCGTCGCGCAATCTCCGATTGCATACACGTCTGGGTCGCTTGTCTGCTGGCGAAGGTTTACTTTGAATGCGCCGTTGGCAATTGTATCGAGATGTCCTTTTCCAATATCTGAATTTGGCCTGAACCCTATTGTCATAATGACCATTTCGGCCTGGTATTCTCCCTTGTCGGTCACAACGGCAGAAACTTTTTTACCTGTTTTATCCCCCTTAAACATTTTCACACGCTCGTTGAAATGAAGCTCCACACCCTCGCCGGACAGAATTTTGTCCATGTCGTGCGTCAGCCAGTCATCGTAATAACTTGCTAAACTGGTGTCTTCAGCTTCAAAAAGCAGGGCTTTTTTGCCGCGCCGACGAATCGCCTCCGCCAGTTCCACCCCTATATATCCGGCGCCTACAATCGCTACCGTTTTGACGCCAGGGTCGTCCAAAAGCTCGTTAGCCTTACGTCCATCCTGAAACAATTTGACCGACTGGATGTTTTCGAGGTCCATTCCGGGCAGAGAGGGAATAATTGGCAAAGAACCAGTAGCGAGAATAAGCTTGTCATAAGAAAGGGTTTCTTTGCCTCCATGCTTATTCACGGTTGAAACCTTTTTGGCGGCGAAATCAACGTTGCTCACTTCCGTTTCCATTAAAACTATTGCGCCTTTTTTTGTCAGCTCCTCACTGGACGAGTAAAACAAGCCCTGGTGTCCGTCGATTTGGCGCCCTATCCACAAAGCGGTTCCGCAACCCAGGTAGCTTATATTGTCGTTGCGATCCACGATGGTAAGCTCATGTCCCGGGTAGTTGGCCAGTATGGTATTGGCCGCAGCGGTTCCTGCATGGTTCGCTCCTACTAGTACTATTTTGCTCATGATAAGACATCTCCCTTGCTCGTATGATTTTATTGGAATTGTTGATCTTTTTTATTGTAACACTATGAAGAATTTTAAAGAAGGGTTTCAAGAAAAGCGTCGAAGTTTATGTTAAAATTTTTTAACATAGTTTTCATAAGATTTTGAGACATTACAATAAGTTTAGGGGAACGCAATGAAAATCGAATCTATTCGTCTAAAAAACTTTAAGGCATTTCAAAATGTCGAAATGCGTGAAATACCAAAATTTTGTGTATTGGTTGGAGCGAACGGCACGGGGAAAAGCTCACTTTACAGCGTTTTTGGATTTTTGAAAGACGCATTAAGCGGGAATATAAATACAGCGCTTGCCAAACTTGGCGGTCGCGCGGCTTTGATGAAGTAGTGAGTCGTGATTCTTCAGGTCCCATTGAAATTGAGCTTAAGTTTCGTATAAGAGCTTCTAAAGAATCTCCGCTTATAACCTATTTTTTACAGATAGACAAAAATAACGGGCGTGCTGTTGTTGAGCGAGAGATACTAAAATATCGAAGAGGAAGCAAAGGTTCTACGTGGCATTTTTTAGATTTCAGGATGGGAAAAGGAGAAGCAGTAATTAACGAGCTTGATTCNGTAAAANTTGAAAGTGAATTAGAAAGGGAGACTCAACAATTAAANTCCTCGGACATTCTCGCTGTCAAAGGACTGGCACAATTTGATCGCTTTCCNGCCGCAGTTGCACTCGGCAATCTTATTGAAAACTGGCATATATCCGATTTTCACATTAACCGTGCGCGGCANGAACANGAGNCAAGGCATGCGGAGCACCTTTCCAGCGAGGGTGAAAATCTGCGCAATGTTGTTCAGTGGCTTTATCAAAACAACCCCCAAACATTCGAGAAGATTTTATCAATTATGAAGCAACGCATACCGGGAGTGACGAATGTTGACGCTAAAACAACGGAAGAAGGACGGGTTTTGCTGCGTTTTCAGGACGAAGCGTTTACCGACCCATTCCTTTCGCAATATGTTTCGGACGGTACGATAAAGATGCTTGCCTATTTGATTTTGTTGTATGACCCCGAACCTTTTCCGTTGTTATGCGTTGAAGAGCCGGAGAATCAGCTTTATCCGTCTTTGCTTTTGGAATTGGCTGAGGAATTTCGTGCTTATGCAAATCGTGGAGGACAAGTTTTCGTATCCACACATAGTCCAGATTTTTTAAACGCCTGTGAGCTTGATGAAGTTTTTTGGCTGGAAAAAGACAAGGGCTATACACAGATAAAGCGCGCTAAAAATGATAAGCAGATTGCTGCCTATATGAACGATGGCGATAAAATGGGCTATCTTTGGAAGCAAGGCTTTTTCGGAGGCGTTGACCCTAAATGGTAAATCTGGTTTGCTTTTTAGAAGAGATACGCAATTTGTTCAGATAGCTTAAACTACCACAAATTAAAACACTGGGAGGAATATAACAGACATGGAAAAGCGTTTTTTTGCCAGT
>JGI24702J35022_10001181_pt1 | contig 16259 bp, 11 predicted proteins | sample TergutTh196P4_FD_35022 | JGI IMG/M metagenome (IMG submission 35022)
TTAAATTATTTATTATGAACAAAAAGATTTTATTAGTGTTAGGAATCGGAGCGATAGTTCTGGCCTACGTATTGAACTTGAATTATGCCGCAGATAATTACGGCATTAAGACAAACTCATTGAGTTTTAGTGTACTTGCCCAAAGTGGCAGCAGTGGGGGTAGTAGTGGTAGTGGTAGTGGCGGAAGTAGCTATCCAGCACCAAAAGTAAAATTCTGTCGACCTGTTGAATGTATAGGTTTATGGACGGCAACGGCTGACATTGATGGATGTATTTCATGGTTTTTTGGACCCATATGTAAGAAATTTCAGGCTTTCGTGGTAGTTACGTTTAATTATTCAGGTACAAAAGAAAATTGTACCGGAGGCAGTGATTGGGAAGATTGTGATGCATGTCAACAAGACTGTGTGCCCAAAGCAGGATTTAATCCATTTCCATGATTCTTATGAAAAATTAAAAGGCAAAGAAGAATAGTATTTTTTAGAACTCAATTTAATTATATAAAACTGTTTTCTATAACTTACTATTCTTCAGCCTTTTTTTAACAAAATTAACAATATTATATATAGATTTATCATGACACAAAAAGCAAAATATTTTATTATAATTTTTTGTTGCTTGTATAGTTGCAAAAAACCGTCAAAATTGATGAGAATTGAAGAAAATAATATTGGAAATGAAGAATTTGTAATTTCCGTATCTCCCAATGAGTTAGATTTTGGCCCATTTGATTTAACTCCATTTATAGATTCAATTAAATATGTAAAATTGGAATTGACAGACGAGTCTCTCATAGGATCAATTGATAAAATAATTATTTTCGAAGAACTTATTTATATTTTAGATAGACAAACAAAAAGTTTATTTGTATTTAATATGGATGGAAAATTTGCGCATAAGATTTCAAAGATAGGACAAGGGCCTGGTGAATATATCCACTTGGACTTTTTTGATATTGACAGAGAAAACAAACATATTGTATTAACCGATCTAATGTCTTATTGGGTAATGCGGTATGATATGAATGGGAAATTCCTATACAGGAGAAAAATTCCTGTTTGGTGTGAAGGTTTATCTATCCTTCCGAATAAAGGGATTGTTCTATATTCGAATTTTAGAAATAATACAGATAAGCTGTCGCAGGAATACAATCTTATATATTTGGATTCAATTATGAATTTTAAACGTGCTTATTTCCCATATAATTCAAAAGAATTCAATCAGAGAATAAGCGTATCTACTTCAACGGGGGGGCATTTTTTTGCTTATGAAGAACAGTTATATTTTACTTTCCCCGGTGGCAGCACAGTTTATCAGGTTGAAGAAGACAGTCTAATAATCAAATATAAATTTGATTTTGGAAAAGATATGCGGGAAATAGAAAATCAGATAAAGCCGGATAAACTTGCAGAACAATTAGAAAAAAGTTATAACGGTTTTTTTGGTAAGGTTATGGAAAATGACAAATTGCTTTTTTTTACAATGGAGTCGGTTCGTTTTCCTTTGTTAAATGCTTTATATTATTCCAAGGAAAGCGGAAACAAATTGTTCTCCATTTTCTTTTTTGTAGAGGACAAAATTCAGATTAATTTTGCACAAACCGGATATAAGTCATGGATTATATATGACATTCAACCATTTGAAATAATCGAATGGAAAGAGAGATTTCCAAAGGATGATATTTCTTCAGCAGGTCGTTATACTAAGGCTCGATTAGATTTAGCAGAAGAACTGACAGATGAGGATAATCCGGTATTAATGTTTGTGAAATTTAAAGATTTTTAAAACAATAATAATATGATTTTTAAAATTTATAAAATAAGGAAAATTATTCCTTCATTACTTTTGCTATCTTTTGCTGTAATTTCTTTGTTTCTTTATTTCTTGAATAAACAAATGAAGGATTATAGTAATGTAATCAGGCAAGAAGAAAGGAGTATAGAGACGGAATTTATTAATCGTAATAAAGAATTGAATGAAAAATTGTCAAATAGTAAAGTTCAAAATGTGATGATAGAAGACATAAAATCAAATCAATGCTCTTTATCAGATTTAGCCACAACAAATCCAATTCTCATTTATCGTTATTCGGAGCTGAATTGCAATACCTGTTACGAAACGGAAACTATTTTATTGAAATCAATATTCGAGAATTATCAAAATAAAGTAGTAATATTGTGCTCTTATGAGATGAGACAACATTTTATGACATTTAAAAGAATAAATCGTATTTCATTTCCAATATACCGTATAGCAAAAGATGCTTTTGATTGGGAACTCGAAGATTATTCGGAACCTTATTATTTCGTTTTACATCCTGATATGAGAATATCTAGAATATACATGCCAAACATTAATTATCCGGAAATGAACAAACAATATCTTGAGGGAATTAAAAGATTTTTAATTAATTAAAAGGAATTAATCATAACAGTTAGATTTTAAAAGAAAATGAAAATCCGAAATGACATTGTTTTATTTTTTGTGACTGTAATATTTACTTTTACACTAAATTTCAAGGCAAATGTTTTCAACAGCGCTGCGGATAGTTTTTTCGACTATTTCCAGACAGACGGAGAGAGCCTTGTTGTAGGGAGGTTACTCCTTACTGAAGAAAAAGGGTTGAGCGAACATGCAGGTTTCCTGGGTTGGACGCATCCCGAGCCGGATGTTAATAATAAATACAGATTCCAATTTGATGCATTTCATAACAGGTTGGAATTTGCCAATTTTGAAGGGTACTATTCACAGCCAGGTATGCAGTCATTCCTTTTCGGACTGATATGCAAGATAACCGGGTGGAACGGATTTTCAGGCTTAGAAAAGCTCCGTTGGATAGTGAGTTTCTGTACGGCGTTTGCCTTTGCCACATTCCTTTACTGGGTTAAGTTAAACTGGGGGATAGCAACCACTATTCTAACATTTGTTTGTTTGATATTCTCTCAATGGATAACCGTCTACGGGCGTAATCTGTTCTGGGTACTTTCGGCCTTTTATATTCCTTTTCTTATGGCATTATTCTGGCTGCATCAGGGCGAACAGAAATCAAAACATCCCTTACTTTTCACTTTCATGATGATGTTTTTTTCGGTTTTTATCAAATTTCTACTGACAGGGTTTGAATACATGACAACTGTGATGGTGATGGCCGTGATCCCATGGGTGTTTTATGCCATTGACAAGCAATGGGATATGAAGAAAACAGTACGAAGCGTTTTGGCGGCGTGTGGAGGTGTTCTCACCGCTGTTATATCGGGTGTTGTTTGGCTATCTGCACAGTATGCCGCTTTGACAGGGTCATTCAGGGATGGGTTGGAATTTATCCTCTGGAGTTTCGGGAAAAGGGCACATGGACTGTCTGAGTATGTGTATGATGCTGTCTATGAGCAAAGCATTCAAAGCAATCAATGGGAGGTCTTGTTGAGATACCTGAATGACCATGCTTTTCATGTGCTTCATTGGTTTGATAATCCTTCCTGGCGACATGTATGCATCATCAATTTTACTTTTTGTATTATCTTTTTTATCGTTATCAATATTGTGACGCTATCTGTGGAGACTATCCGTAGAGACAAGGCGTTTTACAGACGCCAGAAAGCACTGATAGCCACTTTATGGGCATCACTACTTGCCCCTCTGTCGTGGTTTATCATCTTCAAGGGACACTCGGCTATCCATACCCATATGAACCCGATTGTATGGTACATGCCTTTCATGCTGTTTGGTTTTATACTAACATGGAGCACCAGTTGTCGTCTGCTTAACGACTTATTTCTTAAACGAAAGAAAATATGAAACAAACATATTATTCTAATTACACCCAATCGTTTATGAAAAAACATTTTCTTAAATCTTTAAAATTATAAATTTTAAATTATTGTTTCGAGTGAAAAAATGTATCTCCATAGTAGTTCCAGTTTTTAATGAATCCGAAAATCTGATCCCTCTTTTGAATAAACTCAATGAGATTTTCAGCGACACATACCGGTATGAGGTCATTTTTGTAGATGATGGCAGTACGGACGATACGATGAAACAATTGCTAAAAATTGTAGCTAATGACAAGAATGTGTTTTATATATCGTTCTCGCGAAATTTCGGACACCAGAATGCGCTGAAAGCAGGTCTCGACATGGCGGCAGGCGACTGTGTCATAACGCTTGACGGCGACCTGCAACACCCACCCACCTTGATACCGACAATGCTCGCTTACTGGGAAGAGGGTTATGATATCGTCTATACCCGCCGACGCGACGACAAACGGCTGTCTTTCGTTAAAAGGGTTACGTCCGACTGTTTTGGCAAGGTTCTGAAGTTTCTCTCAGGGATGCCTATAGAACAGGGAATAGCCGATTTCAGACTGCTCGACCGCAAAGTAGTCGATGTATTATTGAGTTTTCAGGAGCCTGATCTTTTTCTTAGGGGCGCGATTTACTGGATCGGATTCCGGAAATATGCGCTTGAGTATAAACCAGACTGTCGGTTTTCGGGACAGACTAAATATTCGTCGGCCAAAATGGTTAGACTTGCAGTGCAAGGCATTACTTCCTTTAGCGTCAAACCGTTGTATGTATCCGTTTTTCTGGGTGCACTGTTTATTTCGGTCAGCATACTCTATTTCGTATATGTACTGTGGTGTGTAGCGGTTGGACAGGCGGTAGCAGGGTGGGCGTCAACCATACTCTCAATTATGCTCATCGGAGGCCTCAATTTATTTATGCTCGGAATAATAGGGATTTACATCAGCAAAATCTTTATTCAGACCAAATACCGGCCTGCTTATATCATCAAAGAAACAAATATGAAGCAAACCGGAAGCAGACAGGTGCACCACGATTGCTTCGCAAGCTCGCAATGACGTCATTCATTATTAAATTTTAAACTTTTTCTCTCATGAAAAATACAGCGATACTTATACCCTGCTATAATGAGGAAACTACGATTGAAGCAGTAATCCGGGATTGCAAAGCCTGTGTTCCCGATGCGAAAATCTATGTGTACGATAATAACTCAACCGACAGGACTGCAGAAATCGCCACTTTGTCCGACGCTATCGTCCGAAAGGAATACCGACAGGGAAAAGGAAATGTTATTCGCAGCATGTTCCGCGACATCGAGGCGGATTGTTATGTGATGATTGACGGAGATAAAACTTATCCGGTTGAAAAGATGCCGGAAATGATACAACTTGTGCTAACAAGACAGGCTGATATGGTCATCGGTGACAGGTTGTCAGTTGATTATAAAAAAGTAAACAAGCGAGCTTTTCACAATATAGGAAATGGAATGGTAAGAATATTGATAAACAGAATGTTCAATTCGAAAGTGCGTGATATAATGACCGGATTGCGGGCTTTCAGTCCCTTATTTGTAAAATCGTTTCCTGTACTGTCGAAAGGATTTGAGATAGAGACGGAAATGACACTTCATGCGTTGGATAAAAATTTTCTGATCAAACAAATTCCCGTGTCTTACAAAGAAAGGCCGGAAGATAGTTTTTCTAAACTGAATACCTATAAAGACGGTTATAAGGTCATACGTACTATATTCATGCTTTTCAGGGAATATCGTCCTTTCCCTTTTTTCGGGATACAATCTCTCCTTCTGACGCTCTTTTCTTTGATTTTGTTCTTACCGGTGTTCAATGAATACCTTCATACCGGTTTGGTTCCCCGCTTCCCTACCTTAATCGTATCAGGAATTCTGATGCTCGCATCCTTGCAATGTTTTTTTTCGGGAGTGATTTTGAGTGTCATCGTAAAAAAACACCGACAACTATTTGAACTTGAACTTAACCGTGTTGCATCATCCATAATTCATTGAATAATAGCTTTTTAAAAAAGTAAAAGTTCTTTGATGTTTGTTTTCAAAAATTAGTTGTATCTTTGTGGTCTAATTTTTAAGTTTTTTGATATGGATAATTCATCGTATTCGTTTGAAAGCGTGTGGGTAGACCTTCAGGAAACAGGCGCCATGATAGAACAGTCATGCGCTATGAATGCTCAAATTATAAATAAAAAATGGAAGAATTATTACGACTAAAGGAAAGGATTGATATTGCCATTGAGATTGGTGAAAGCTATTACCGTGAGTTTAAAAGCGCTTGGGAGGGTTTGCCCGGCCATAAGATTGCACGCGACATTAGAGAAGTGAATTATGATATTGCAAAGACACTTGTCGCCTTTGCAAATGCAGACGGAGGAGAACTGTTTGTTGGAATAGAAGATGATAATACCGTAACCGGATTGCCTTATTCGAACGAAAAAGTCTCCCTTCTTCTGAAAGCCCCGGAAAACAATGTATTGAGAGAGACGCCTTTACCACTAAAACGAGCTTCTCTAATTGACTATTATGAGAAAAAAGTAGCTTATTTCTCGGTTGAGAAAGGATCAAAATATGTACACCTGACCTCAAAAGGCGAATGTTTTCAGCGGAAAGACAGAGAATCAGTCCCAACAGCTTCCGAATCAATACCCTTTGCAAGGGAAGAAGTTATTTCCAGAGAATACGACAGGCAATTTGTTGATTTGGCTAACATTACCGACCTTGACATGGATTTGATTAGCACTGTTTCGCGGTATCTTTTCAAGTCAATCTCTCCCGAGAAATTTCTTCAGTATTTAGAATTGGCAGAATTTGACGGTACGCGGTTACGCATAAGGAAGGCAGCATTACTGCTTTTTGCAAAACACCCAACAAAATGGCATCCACGAAATCAGGTTCGGTTATTAAAAGTAAAAGGAAAGGAAGAAAAATCAGGACATGACTTCAATATCGAAGAAGCAGGCGAAATAAACGGAAATATTTTTGCACTTTATGAGCAAAGTTGGGAATTACTTCGTCATAGTTTAATGGAAACAAAATTAACGAAAGATGCCATTTTTAAGAAACAACTTATTTATCCCGAATTAGCTTGCAGGGAGGCATTAATTAATGCGATTACGCATAGAGATTACAGTCAGGAAGGCAGGGGTATTGAGGTGAAGATTTTTGATGACCGATTAGAGATAATTAGTCCGGGAAAACTGTTATCTTCCATATCAATCAGAGACTTGGATGAACTTAAAGGAGTACATCAATCGCGGAACACATACATTGCAAGGGTCTTAAGAGAGTTTGGTTATGTCAGGGAATTAGGCGAAGGGATCAAAAGGATTTTTGAGCTAATGAGAAGTTATAATTTTACCCGGCCCAAAATTGAATCTCCAAACAATACTTTTGTTATTACTTTCTTCAATTAGTGATAACGATAGCCTTTGCCTTCTTCAACAAACCAGAACACATTCAGGTAGCAATTCTTGGTGGGCTTTACAGTGAACGTAAACTGTTCGCCATCCTGATATAAGGGGAGTTCTTTATACTATTTTAACGGCCGAATAAAGTCCACGAATCACGACTTTATTTGCTTTTTTACTTATTTGCGATTTGCCGGGCGGCTAAAACTAAAAACATGTAGTGAGAAGAGCCGCCTCCCATCACATATTCGACTTGCTGCCAGAGATAGGGGAATACCAATAGTTCGGGGAAGTCGGGGCGGATTAGCGCGGTGCCCGATACTACACCGCCGGGGATGTAATACCAGTCGGCGCGGTTCAGTCCGTAACCGACGGTAGCCGAACGGACGCCGATGCCGGATGCAAATGATTGGGTATTGGACCCCGGATGGCGTCCCAAGATGAAATCAAGGGCGTTGAAAATGATATCCGGCCCGAAGATGTCGGGATATGCCGCGTGAAGAAAATAGTATTGGTATCCAAACCGTTGGATATCCCATCCTGCGCCCCATATCTGTGGGCGATAGGGTACGCCGTAAGGCGTTGCTGCGCCTTGTGTCTTGTATTGTTCGCACACAGCCGGCAAAGCGTCACGGATTGACTTGGTAAATCCAGGGTCATTCATCGCTTTTTCAGCACGCGCTACGTACCAGGCTGTCTGACCTATCGAACTGACAATAAATGCGGTCTCCGAAAGTAGAAAGTCTTTGTATTCTTTTTCGCCGGTGGTCAGCAATAATTCGACGGCTGCCTGTATTTTAGGCAACCGGGCTGACCTGCCCCGTTGATTGGCTTCTACCGGCGTTGCTTTGTAAATCTCACGGGCTGATTCGAGCGCCTGCAGGCTCAGGGTGTCGTTGAAGCCTTTCAGTACACGTGAAGCACAAGCCAGATGAGCGGCTGCCGTCAGTTCGCGTGAAGGATTATTTTCGGTAAACACCCAGCGGTCGTCTTCATTACCCTTGATGCCGTCCGTGGCGGCGGCGACATCGCCGAGAAGCACATATTGACGCAGACTGTTGGAGATAATACCTCGATAAAGCCGTCCTAATGCGCGATATGCGCTAACTATTGAAAGAGTCCCGTGTTCAATCTGTTGCAACAGGTCGTTCTTGCCGTCGGGTTGGTGTATCTCGGTAATCCGGGTGTGTTGGTTGATGGAGGTAACATCATAATCAATGTTAAAGGTTTCATATATCTGTGACAGGATATAGACTTCGCCTCCTTGCGATTCGATGCGCAGGTCGTCGTCGCCGGCGTCATGCCAGCCGCCTATATTCAGTCCCGGAACGACTTCACCCGGCTTATACTTTGTAAGCGTGGAAGTACCCTGTACATATCCGTCGATGTGGTTAAAATCCACAGGCGCCATACGGGCGTCGTCGTCATGGCAATTGCCGTGCCATACGCGATATTTATCGTTGACACGCATGTGGCACATTTGCACCGGAAGAAAATATTCCAGCACCGGTTGCCATACGCCACGGTCGTAAATATCTTTCGCTATCCGGAATATAGACGATTCCGATGAGCCGTAATGAATCCGGTACAATCCTTCTTCCCGGATGTTAGTGAAGTCAAACTTCAGGTAGTTATAACGAAGAAACTGTCCCCATTCCTCTCCGGTAGCGGAGAAGACTTCCTGTGCGCCGTTTTCGGTTATCCGGTAAAGGGTCGGTCGTTCGCGTTTCGTTTCGCGTTTGTCCAATTCTATGATAGCCACTTTGGGCTGATTGGGGTGATAACCCACTTGCGACGTCTGGACAACAGGCGTATATATCCAGTCGCTAACAACCGTAGGGGTGATGACCCATTGAATAGCGCCTTTGGTAGCTCCGGCAGGGACTTCACTGCACAGAACAAACCAGCCGTTGTTGTGATTCATACGTCCGTCGTAAAGTTTCATGTCTGCGCCTTTCGATTCGATGGTAAACCGGTTGTACGGGTCTTCCGGTCGTACTGTAAACCGTCTGCCGGTAGCATAAGGCTCGGCGATAACATCGTCGGCGATCATCGGATTATAGCTCTTGTTATCACCCGAAAGTATCTCCTTATTGGCACGGGCGTCCGGCAGGCTGAAATCGCCTGTCTGTAAATAATTGGGGCTTCGCGACAGGGTCGGACCGTTGGGATGTTCGGGGAAGATACCCTGTTTACTGTCCATAATCCAGGGCTTGCCAAAAAGAGCGCCGGGAAACAATTCGAGAATGAAACACACCCTGCCGACAAATAGGGCGGGTACCGGACGGTCTAAATCGACCGTGACGATAACGGATGCGCCCTCGCCCTTGACCTGAACCGTATAGTTGAGATCGATATCGGGATATATCATCGGATTAAATCCCCTCAGGTGCTTGGAAGAATCGGGGAAACTGAGCGATGTTGTGATTGTATTCGCCGTCGGGTCTATATCGCGCTTGCCTTGTTTTGGAAGCGGTTGCCATTGACCCGGTGTCGGCTCAAAACGTATATCTCCATTCGTAGCGACGCGATTGCCGTGCATGATGATACTGACGCCGCTCTGATGACCTTCCGGATAAATATCGTCGAAAGCCATCACATTCACACCCCTGTTTTCAAAATAACCGGTTGTGGCGTTCAATTTAAACTCTTGCGCCTGCAGGGAAATAAAACTAAACAGACTAAATAAACACAGGTAGAAGATTGATTTTTTCATTTCATGTACTTTTTATAGACGGGGTAACTTTATGCGTAGTTTGGGTTTAAAATGTTTCTAAAAATAACTTGTGCGTTTTTTTGTAGTTTTGGGATTCAACAAACAAAAGGTAATAAGCGGATTTGTTTAGAATAGGCAAGGCGAGGGTTTGATTACCGCTTAACCGGTTATTTGATAGGAAGCGTTTGCCGCTTAGATCGTATAAATTTACCTGATACCTGTTGGGTGTTGTGGTTTGTATCGACAGACGACCCGGTTCTATCCATACCTTGAAATGATCCTGTTCGATGGTTGATGCCGAAGTGTAGATATTGTCGGGCATCTTGTCTAATGTGATGACATCGGGGTCTGCGAAGGATGTGTTCCAATCAATTACGGTGTTCCATGACGGATTTTTAGTGTGTGTTCCGTACCAGGGCATGTAATACGACCAGATAGAGCGGTCTCTTTTCATCGCTTCCATAGCTGGGATAGACCCACATTCGCTCAATGTCAATATTTTGCGACCTTTATAAATCTTTTTCAGTTCTTCAAATGCCAGCATTTGAGAGCCGTGATTGCCTTCGTCGTAAATATCCAAACCGATGATATCAACGTAATCATCACCCGGATACCAATCTAGGGCGTTGTTGTTGGCTTCTGACGTCCACACCCAAATAAGATTTGCCAGTCCATGCTCTTTAGTAAATTTATCAAACATGACCTGCCAGATTTTCTTGCAGGCTTCCGGCCCTTGTGACCCCCACCAGAACCATCCGCCGGAGGCTTCGTGTAGCGGTCGCCAGAGGATGGGCACATCGTTTTTTTGCAGCTCCTTTAAATAACCGGCGATTATATCCATGTCGCGCATCATGGCGGCATATTCTGCCGATTGAGGTTCGAAAATCCTACGCGGATCGAAATTTGTGCCGTTAGTGTAAAATTCAACTGTGTTATGTGACGGGTCGCGCCAATGCCAGCAGAGTGCGACGATCCCGTTACTGTTTTTCCATGTGATGGCGTCCTGTATGATAGCGGGATTATTTATCCAGTCGGGCGGAATAGCGCCGGTATGGTCCATGAAATCCAAACCCAATAAAGCCGGTTTCTTCCCGGTATTATCGTATAACCACGCTATTTCGTTTTGGGAAGTAGTAGCTAAGCTCCTTAGCGTCATAACCCCCGATATGATTTTATGTTGAAAATTTTCTATTAAAAACCGGTACAGGTTTGCCGCGTTAGCGTCCGGTTGAGACGTCGTCAAAGGCTGGATATCAAACTCGACAGGAGCGACGGTAGAGGGTTTTATTTCTACATAATCAAATTGAATCCATCCCCAGCTACGTATCATTTCGAGGGTGTGGCTCCCTGCTGTAAGATAATATGGCTCTGCCAGCGTCACTTCCTCAAAAGAGTTATTTTGAAAGAAAGAGATGTCGATTGAATGAACGCCGTCGAACCGGAACGTATTGATCTTATCGCCATAAGGCGCTTTTACTATGGCTGTAATCGCATAAGCGCCTGCGTTTTCAATCGTAAATGAAAAGCTGAGATTACCGTCGCGCGTGTCTACATATTTACCACCGGAGCAAAGCGGGTCGTTTACGATTTGCGCAGGGCTACTTCCGCCACCTGAAATCACGGCATTTTCGGCTTCTAAACGGATCGTTTGCGCTGTTTCATTGAAAGCCATCACGTTTGAATCCCCGTTTTCCGTTGCAGTGTCCAACTTAAATGCTTGCGCTGACAGGGAGTAATACCCAAACAGACCTGATAAAAAAAGATAAAAGATAGTTTTTTGCATTTCAAATACTTATTATATCATCATTACCGACTAACGGTTAATTTTGCGTTTTCAATAATGCCTTGCGCCTCAATGCTTACGATATAAATGCCGGCAGACAGATAATTCACGTCAACGACAGTTTCGTGCGTCGTACTGCGGGTAAACATTTGCAGTTGCCCCGTCATATTGAATATTTTCAGGATGAATTCATCGCCTTGTTTGATTTCATGTGGCGCCGTCACACGTACCGAGTCGAAAGCGGGGTTGGGATAGAGTTTTATTCCTGAGAAGGATGTGAATTGATTTGGAATAGCCGGCTGGCCGGTGTCTAACTGTGGTTTGGCAAGGGCGTACAGGTAGCCATATAGAGCCATCTTGCCGCGCATCGTCTGTTGTGGCGTAAACTCCGAATGGGCATAGACATAGCGGGTATCGAAATAGATTTCGCCCATAGGCCAAAGGTTTACTTCCGAAGGATAACTGCGTTTGGTAAGCCAACTTGGGTTTCCCATGATCAGGCCGCCCCAGTCGTAAGCGTTCAGATAAGGCGTATGACCCGGGTGCAGTCCGGGTGTCCCGTCATTGCGACCTGCAGTGTAGATATTGATCACGCTCCGTTTTTGTTCAAGCGGGGTGGTGGCTGTAGTCATCTGGATGATGTTCAACGGGTTACGGCCAAGCCCCCAGTCGGCTTCCAAGGTCAGCGCTTTCAGAAAGAAATCTTTCTCATCCGGGTCGTCAGTGAAAGCATGGGCAATCATTGTNCGGTGCATGTTTTGCGAGGTTTGAAACCAGTTGATGTCGTTATCCGTTCCGCGCCTCGANGGACGGATGTTGATGTAATCCGCTTCTTTGCGGTGCGCCTCGTTGATGACCGAGTTTTTGATATTTTCGTACAGGTCGGGATAGTTGACAGGTTGTTTGGTAGAAAGATAGGCGGCGATAGCCCAAGTCTGAAATTTGCTGTTATCGGCGATGACAGCGTTGTTGGTTTTTACTTCACAATTGGCGTTAAACAGGTTTTCGTACATCCTGTCGCCGGTAAGATTATACAGAAGCGCTGCGACCGTCATCAACAAGTCTTTTCCCCTGACCGTAATGTCTCCCATACCTTGCGTTCTGTTTAGCATCAGGTCGGGCTGGCTCATGGCATAGTTGAACGCAACAACGGCCGAATCTAAATATTTTTTCTCTAATATTGTATGCTCAATCAACCGGAAACACCAGGCCAGCATGGCACAATTAACGGCATTGGCCCATGCGGCAATAGTGGTGGTACCTGCTTGAAACAACTCGTTGTTGTTGTTAGGGTTTGTCAACCCGTGCGAGTAACCTGCACCGTCGCGCAAACTAAGCCAGAAGTCGACTTCGTTTCGCGCTTCGTCCAACAAATCGGGTATCCCGTTTCCGCTTTCACGAATGCCGCAATTATCATCCGTCAATCGTCCGCCTGTCAGATAAAAGGGTAACAGCATATCGTAAATAATCGACACATGACCTAAGTAACGGTCCCAGTCGTAGGCATCGGAATGACCGCCTTTTGCCTGCGGGTTTGTGGGAGCGCCGGTTTTCATGTAAGGACGCCAATCGTTTGGATTATCCCAGCAATCACCACTTGAGAAACTGCCCCAGTCGGGGTGATAAGGGTGCATCGTGGTGATGTAAACCTTTGTGTTTGAAGGGTCTACATCCTGAATATACAAAGGCCTTCGCGGTACAGGGACACAATCCATACAGTCTTCGCCGATGCGCATATAGTAAAACCCGCGTACCGACACATCAAAAGGCGTTTTATAGCTATCAAGTTTTATCTCAAAGTCGTCGCTACAGCCGATGCCTTCGATGGCAAGCCGGTAGTTCCCGGGGGTCACATCGGTGTAGAAATCGGCTATCCATACATCGGATTGAGTAAAATTATGTTGTACTTCCCGTTGGTTAGCTTTCCAAAACGTCAAGTTCCCGACCTCGAACTTCGTTTTCGTATCGATATGATACAGATATACGCGGTTGCCGACAAAGGAGTGATAGTCTCGTGCTTTGCCGTCGCCCATCCAACTGTATACATCAGCGCTTTTCACAACCGTCGATGTAGAATAACCGTTGATATTCAGATGAATAGATTCTGAACGGGAAGTGAAAATGTCAAAGGTTACCTGCGCTGTCGTTTTGTCGGTTGCCGTTCTGGGATCTATTTCGACGGTATAAGTGCAATTTTCTTTCAGCGGCTCAGGCAAGACCAAATAGATATGATGCTGCATAGGCGTATCGTAATGAAAGTCGTTGATAGACATATCCCAGTTATACTGTCCCATGCCGTTGATCTTTGATTTTCGGTAACATACCGAAGGCGAAAGACCTGTGATGCCATACGCAGGGTCGTCATTTGAGCGTATTTTCCAGTTGGCAGCCGCAGTTGCAAGCGCCACCTGCAAAGGATTACCAAATAGAACGGTGCTGTTCTCGGTCGCGTCGTTCATACTAAGATAAGCGCTGGGTCCTATGGCGTCATCGCGGAAGATGATATCTCCGTCAATGAAGGTAGCCATAATAACTCCCTTATCAATGATTTGGACTGTACGGAGTTGTGTGCTTTGAATAGATGATGCGAAGGATAGCCACAAGGCTAGCATCCATATAATCTTTGTATAACTCATTGCTTTTGAAATTCTTCCCTCACCATTTGTCCCCATTCTTTTAAATCGTTTTTCGTCCAACCGCTAATGGGGGAGGACGTGTTTTTTATCATTGAGCAGGTTTCGTTTTTATCGGCAATCGACCATGTTATCCAACTGATACCGTTGTCTTTCATGAACTTGACCCATGTCTGCCATTCCTGCACATCGATGGGGCCATTGCCGGATGCTTCCATCGCGGCACATTCCGACACGAACAGGGGCAATCCTTTTTGTAACGCCGTTTTGGCCTTGTTACGTAAAAACTGCTTGTGTGTAGCCGCATAGAAGTGGAGGGAGTACATCAGATTATCATAGCCCGTTACCGGGTCGTTTGCCGCTACATCCACATCCTGACTCCATGTAGGCGTTCCTATCAGGATGATATTTTTCCTGTCGATAGCACGGATAGCAGCAATGACAGCTTCGGAGTAGGCCTTCACCTCGCTCCAAGGTTGTACCGGTTCGTTGAATATTTCATAGATGATATGCGGATAGTCTTTGTATTTCTCTGCTACGATTTTGAAAAAATCGATGGCTTTATCTGTATGGATATCATGCGAATGCCAGTCGATAATGACGTAGATGTCATTTTTGATGGCGGCCTCAACTACTGCATAAAGACAGTCCCATGCGGCTTGGGGTTTGTGTAAGTAAGAGTTGTCCTGCGCTTCGTTAAGCACTCCTACGGCAGCCCTGACCACGTTAACTTTCCAGTCTTCCTTTAGCCATGTCACCGTTTTTTCATTGTAGAATCGCGGCCACCAGTTGTGCCAACCGAAGCTGACACCGCGAAGCATGACGGGTTGTCCCTTTTCATTGACTAACGAAGTCCCTTTGACGGAAAGAAAACCGTTTTGACTGACAGCTGTGATTTTAGCCGGTTCTTGAGAATCGTCTGTGCTTGCATTTGCTTTGTTATTACAACTAATAAAGCAAAAAAATCCGCAACATAAAAACAGTAAAGTTAAATAATTATTAAATCTATTCATTGTTAATTAAATATATTGGTTGCAATAGCCAGTATGTCATTGGTAGTCCCCCATGAAAACGAGTTTCATGGGGGACGCGCAATAACGACCTCATACCTAAACAAACTATTTATTCCTTAGAGCTATTTTCTTAATTATCACGTTGGCGCCGCTGATGTGGATGGGGCCGACTTGCAGGTAGCCGAGCATCTCCGGCGTTATCTCTATTTCGAGTTCCTGCAGACCGCCGTCGTCGGCGCTAACGGAGGCAAACTGGCTCCAACCATCGTGTTGGATATCAAGCATCGCCCAGCCATCGGAGAAATCCACATCGCAGGTGAAGACCCAGAGACGCCCTACGCGGGCTGTCTCAAAATCCGATGGGGTCAAATCCAACCAGTTACCCCAACCGGCTACATCAAAGTCGCCTGTCCATATTACATCTTCAGCCGCCTCGTCGCCAGTGATGACGGATACCTTGGAGACGATGGCGCCTTCACCCTGCAACATGAGCGCCGTCTGGCTCCATCCGTCGGATACCGACAGTATCGTCTGCAGTATTTCGGCGGTAAGCGTTATCGTCACATCGGTAGCGCCTTCGGTGACGCCTACCGTACCGTCCGACTTGGAATCGGGATGGTCGGTGAACAGTTTACCCCAGTTGGCATCGATAAAGGCAAGGTCGGCGCCGCCGTCACGTGTGACCACCAAGTATACTTTCAGTAGCGATCCGGGCGGTACGCCTTGGAAGAACTCTTTATTCAGACGTGGACATTCGCCCCATTGCAGTTCCCATATACCTTCCCAGATAACCGTCTCAACAAGTCCGGAGCCAATGACCGGTATGGTATAGACCGCTTCTCCGTTTGATGAGATGAGCTTCAGTTCGGTTTCACCTTT
>JGI24702J35022_10001182_pt1 | contig 16250 bp, 15 predicted proteins | sample TergutTh196P4_FD_35022 | JGI IMG/M metagenome (IMG submission 35022)
AGAAATTTAATTTATGATAGAGATAATGATGTTGTAATAGAATACGATATTTTATTATTTAATGGAACAAGTGTAGCCATTATTGAGGTAAAATTTAATGCCAAACCGAAAAATATTAAAGTAGAAAAGTTACTATCAAGAATAGATACTTTTAAGATTCTTAACCCTGAATACAAAAATTACGGCATCTATTTGGGCGTGGCTGCGTTGTCGTTTAAAAAGCAGACGGCAAAGGAATTGCATAGCGCAGGTATCGCGACCATTCATCAAGTAGGTAAAAAAATGGTAGTGTATGATAAAGAGGTAAAGTGTTTTAATTAATTTAGATTTAAAAATTTAAAAATTTAAAAATTTAAAAATTTAAAAAAATAACCATTTAGATTTAAAAATTTAAAAATTTAAAAATTTAAAAAATAACCATTTAGATTTAAAAATCTTAAATCTTTAAATCTTTAAATCTTTAAATCTTTAAATCTTTAAATTAACTAATCACTAAATAAGGGGGTTATGATAGAGATGACCGCATCTTGTTCTGGCTGAAATTCCCGCCAGATTCCATTTCATCCCCCATAATCCCATGCCCCCCATGCTGTTGTGAACTATGGAGAAGTTGGGTTGCATACCATTTGTGCCAGGAATTACTTCAATAGGAATGGTGTAGGTAGCGGCACCCATGGGAGTTACGTCTATTTCGTCCGGAATAGCGCCTACTGGATTAGATGTTTGTGCGTGAAGCACCATAAAACTTGCAAAAAAAAATGAACGTTAATTGGTAAAAGGTTTACCCTATAGCCTGTTTTTTATTGCAAAGAGTTAACGAATTGAATATAACGGCTTTCAAAATATTCGCCTTGTTTTCCGCCTAAAGCGCTCCACTCTTTTTCCACTCTCGATATTCTGTCTTTATCTGCGGGGTGCGTGCTTAAAAAAACGGGGGTTGTGGTTTGTGAGTCCATTTTTCTAAAAAAATCTGCCACTCCACGCGCATCCCATTCGGTTGGGTAGGTATAGTTTACCGCATATTTATCTGCTTCAAACTCATCGCTTCGGGAAAATTGCAATTCGGCTAATCCTGAGGCTAACTGTGCAGCAATATTTACCCATTGGTTTGAATTTTTCCCAAGCAACATGGAAAGCATTAGATCAATTCCATACGCTTTTGTGAGTTGGGCGGTAGAATGTCGGCGCGCCACATGCGCCATTTCATGCGCCATAACACCAGTAAACTCGGCTTCATTGTCAAGCGCTTTAATTAATCCTGTGTAAAAATAGAGATAACCGCCCGGCACCGCAAAAGCATTTATAGTGGCATCATCTCTAATTATTCGTACTTTCCAATTAAATCTATCGGCATAATCTATTTTTCCGGTTGCCAACAGGTTGTTTTTAAATTGATTAATCATAGAATACGCTTCAGAATATTGATTTTCTGAAAGAATAATAAATTCTGGATTTGCCATAATCTCCTGGTCAAATTGTGCACCAAATTGAATATCATCATCTACTGAAAAGATATTCAATTTTTTTTCGCAAGATGCGCCGAATAAAGCGATTAATAGCGCTAAAATAAAAGTTACATTAAGTTTTTTCATATTTATAATTTTTTTGAAATTTTGGGTAATATTTCTGATTTCCATAACGTAAAAGTTCCCTCTTCTATTTTTTTCCTTGCTGTTTTTACCAAATCTAAATAAAAATGCAAATTGTGAATACTTCCTATCATGGGTCCCAACATCTCTTCCGAAACATATAAATGACGTAAGTAAGCGCGGGTATATTCTTTATCTGCAAACAGATCACTTTTAGTATCAATAGGAGTAAAATCGTATTTCCATTTTTCATTTCTCATATTCATTATGCCATTCCATGTGAAAATCATGCCATTGCGCCCGTTTCGGGTCGGCATTACACAATCGAACATATCAATACCCAAAGCGATACATTCCAAAATATTAGCGGGTGTTCCCACACCCATCAAATATCTGGGTTTATCTTTGGGCAGAATTTGGCAGCATATATCGGTCATTTCATACATCAGTTCTGTAGGTTCTCCTACTGAAACACCGCCAATAGCATTTCCTTCACGGTTTTGAGACGCAATAAATTCTGCTGATTTTATGCGTAAATCTTTACAAACACTTCCCTGCACAATGGGAAACAACGTTTGTTCATATCCATAAAGTGGCTCGGTGTTATCAAAATGCGCACAGCATCTTTCCAACCATTGATGCGTAATCTCCATAGATTTTTTTGCGTACTCGTATTCACAGGGATAGGGTGGACATTCATCAAAAGCCATCACTAGATCGGCGCCGATAATACGCTGAATATCCATCACTTTCTCCGGACTGAACAGATGTTTTGAGCCATCAATATGCGACTGAAACCACACGCCCTCCTCTGGTTTTATTTTGCGTTTATGACTTAATGAAAATACCTGATAGCCACCACTATCTGTTAAAATTGGAAGATTCCATCCGGTAAATTTGTGCAGTCCGCCAGCTTGTTGCAATACTTCCAATCCGGGACGCAGATATAAATGGTAAGTATTTCCCAAAATGATTTGGGCTTTCACATCCTCTCTTACATTTTTGATATGCAATGCTTTCACGGCACCAGCAGTACCTACCGGCATAAAAATGGGCGTTTCTATTTGTCCATGCGCAGTTTTAAGGATACCGGCACGGGCAGAAGATTTAGGATCGGAATATTGTAGAATAAAGTTCATAAAATTACAATTTGCAAATAACGTATTATTTTTAAAATTTCAGAAATTTAACCATCATATTATCCCCAAAAAAAGAGGAACATGTAATTTTGGTTACAAAAAAAGAAAAACGATAATAGCAATAAAATTATATTTTTGCCACCTTAATTAACACATATCATTATTTCTATGAAAAAAACAGTTCTATTATTATTTACAATCTGCCTGTTAACTTTCTCTTTTGCGCAAGAAAAAGCAAAACCCACACTCCCTTCCGTTGACATTAAAACATTAGACGGAAAAGTTTTTAACACTAAAAATATTCAAAACGACGGAAAACCTGTCCTGATTAGCCTCTGGGCTACGTGGTGCAAACCCTGCATCGCAGAACTTATGGCGATTAACGATCTGTATGACGAATGGCAGGAGGAAACCGGCGTAGTACTCTACGCCATCTCTATTGATGATACAAAAACCGCCGCAAAAGTTGCCCCTTTTGTGAATGGAAAAGGATGGGACTACATTGTGCTTCAAGATATTAATTGGGATTTTAAACGCGCCATGAATGTGGTAGATGTGCCTTTCCTATGCCTTTTGAATGGAAACGGCGAAATAGTATGGTCGCACACCTCTTATGCCCCAGGATCCGAAAAAGAAGTATTTGAGTTAGTGAAGAAAGTGATTAATGATCAGTGATCAGTGATTAGTGATTAGTGATTAAATTTGTAACTTGTAACTCGTAACTCGTAACTAAAATCTTAAATCTTATGAAAAAAAAATACCTCTTACCTCTTTCTGCTTTCTGCTTTCTGCTTTCTGTTTCTGCCTTTGCCCAAACTAAAGTGGGCAACGGTACTATTAGCGGCGACTTCTCTTTCAACGGAATGTACTATATCCCCGATTCGCTCATCGGTGCAAGAGAAGTGGATTCGAAAGTGCGAGGCAATGCGTGGCTCAATCTCAACTATACTAATGGTGGATTCTCTGCTGGCGCAAGATACGAGTTCTACTTGTTTCCCCTGATTGACTTTCAAGACCTTAATTATCAAGGGCAAGGGATCACCAACTTTTTTGCCGATTATAAAAACGACTTTGTGCAAGTTACCGGAGGATATTTCTACGAACAGTTCGGGCAAGGTTTAACATTGCGTGCCTACGAAGACAGAAATTTGGGAATTGACAACAGCTTGCTCGGTGGCAGAGTGAAAGTAACCCCTTATAAAGGGATACAACTCAAAGGCGTATGGGGAATTGAAAGACACAACTTTAACCTCGACTACACAAAACGAAATGATCAAGTGCGCGGATTAGACGGCGAAATAGCACTGGCAGATATGATCCCCAAACTTTCTGATAACGGTGTTACCCTAACTGTAGGAGGAAGTTTTGTGAGCAGATTTGAAAAAGCGGATGATAAAATGTTCAACATCTATATTGATACGCTTCAATACCCTGATTTTTATAATAAATATGTAGAAAAATATGGCGAGGTCGTTTTTATGCCCACCGATAAAATAAATGTTTTACAGTGTCAAGGGATGATTGTATCGGAAAATATTCCACAAAATGTGGCCACCTGGGCAACAAGACTGAACTTTGGAATTAAAGGGTTTCGTTTGGAAGGAGAGTATGCCTCAAAAGTAAACGATCCCAATCTTTCTAACGAATATATCTATAAACGAGGCGAGGCATTGTTGGTGTCGGCTTCCTATTCCATGAAAGGACTCGGAGTATCGGCTTCTTTTTTGCGTGCCGATAATATGGATTTTCGTGCGCAACGGGATGCGTCCCCTGCGATTGCCGCCCTTATGCTCAACTACATTCCTGCCATTAACCGTCAATATTCGTATCAATTGTTGGGCAACTACAGTTACGCCAGCCAACCCAACGGACAGATAGGCGCACAAGCGCAAATAAATTACCAAATTCCTAAAAAAACAAAAATCGGAGGAAGATATGGAACGGACATCACTGTGAATTACGCCCGATTTCATGACCTGCAAAAAACATTTGTACCTCTCTCAGATTCTATTGGAAACATAACAGGAACAGAGGGTTACACTTCCAATTTTTTTGCGTTTGGTAAAAATTTGTTATATCAGGATATTGGTTTTGATATTTCCCGTCGCTTTGGAAAAAGTTGGAAGTTGATGCTGATGTACAATTATATTAACTACAATATGGTTTTACAAGGTCACCCCGGAATGCTTAACGGAAATCACGTGGGGTTTGAACTAACATGTAAAATTAATGATATTCATGCGTTGCGGTTAGAAAACCAATATTTATTTATTCCCAAGAAAAACGATTTGGAAGAGAAAGATAAGGGCAGTTGGATTTTCATGTTGTTGGAGTATTCTATTTCGCCGAAATGGTTTATCACGTTGAGCGACCAGTGGCATGTTGGGAATGAGAAGAAATTGCACTATCCTAATGCAGCGGTGGCATTTGTGTACAACACCACCCGTATTGCGCTCAATTTTGGCAAAACCCGTGCGGGGATTCTGTGCGTGGGAGGCGTTTGCCGAACCGTCCCCGCATCGTATGGATTAGGTTTATCAGTAACTACAACATTCTAAAAAAAAAATCATAAAATGAAAAACTTTACCCTATTCTTAGCCGCATTATTAGTTACAGTATTCTCCTGCAACAAAATAGATACCTCGCAGGAAGTTTTCGAGATTCTTCTACCTGTTGAAGTAACAAACTGGGATCCGGAATATGTCAAAACGGTAGTCCAAAAAATCTATGTAGAAGAATATACCGGACACACTTGCCTCTATTGCCCTGCTGGTGCAGCAATTTTGAAAACCATTATGGATGAAGACCCTACTGTTATTGTTACCGCCATTCATTGTACAAGCCTTGCCAATCCTATGAATAACGAATATTTCAACAAAGACTATAAAACCCCAATGGGAGATATACTCTGTGATGATTTTGATATTGCAGGACTTCCCAAAGCAACTATAAATAGAAGATTGATTAATCAAGGATGGGGCATTGATAGAAACCAATGGAAAAAAGAGATTGAAAACATTGACAGAGATAATGTGAGAGCAGGTATTGAATTGATATGTAACGTAGATGAAACCAAACATGAAATTGAAGCCAAGGTAAGTGTTACCATTATTAAAGAGATTCCCAATCCTGTTCAACTTTGTTTGGTGTTGCAGCAAGACAGTATTATTTCAGGACAAATAGATGGCAGTAATTATATTCTTGACTATGAGCATAACCACATGCTGCGTGCAGGCTTCAAAGGAAATTACGGTATAAAACTCACTTCAACGGGTAAGGTGGATGAACAGTTAAAATATTCTACCACCTTTAAATTAAACTATGGAAACAGTTTTCCCTATTCTTTTGTTCCTGTTAATATCAATCAATGCAGCGTAGTTGCCTATTTACTTGATATGGAAACCAAAGAAGTGATACAGGTGGAAACTTATTCTATGAATCATTACAAGATAATGAATTTTAATTAATATAATAAAAAAAATTCTACATTTTCAATTAAGTCAAAATAAATATGAAAAAAATTATCCACACTGATCAAGCACCAAAAGCTATTGGACCGTACAGTCAAGCCATTGAAATAAATGGAATGTTGTTTATTTCAGGGCAAATCCCAATAGTACCTGAAACAGGACAAATTCCGGAAAGTATTGAAGACCAAACAGAGCAAGTAATGAAAAATATTGGTGCCATTTTAAATTTTGCAGGTTATGGATATGAACACGTTGTAAAATCAACTTGTTTATTGAGCGATATGGCAAACTTTAAGGTAATGAATGAAATTTACGGAAAATATTATTCAACAGCGCCACCTGCACGTGCAGCATTTGCTGTAAAAACATTACCGCTTAATGTATTGATTGAAATTGAAACCATTGCTGTGAAGTAATTTTTAATTTTGTTTAAAAAATTGTTCAATATCGACTTCGAAAAAAACAATTTTTCCGGTCTCTGAAAGAATTGGAGCAAAAAGAAAGGGAATATATTCTGTGTATAGAAATCTATCACTCAACAAAAGGAACAAAGTATTAAAAATAAAAAAATAAGCAAAAACTTTTATGTCGGTATCTATTCTAAATAGTTCTTCTTTAATTCCCAATTTAATTATTTTTTCCAACTGTTCAATAAATGGGCTTTCATGTTCATATTGTTCGATAAACGCCTCTTGATTTTTTTGAAAAAAAAAGAATTCATTTTTTTTACAGTATTGTAATTCAAATAGAAACATCAACAATTTTTCCACAGCGTTATTAGAAAATTCCGTTCGGATTAAAAACCTATCACATGTTTTTTTTTGCCAGTATTCTATCAAACTACGTTCTAAATTAACTTTTGATATATATCTATTAAACAAAGTTTTTTTTGAAATACCTACAGATGCAGCAACGGCTTGTAAAGAATGTTTAAATCCATTGGAAAGATAATACCTAAAAATTGGATCAATTTTTACATTGTTTTTATTCATCTTTTTTTTTTGGCAAAATTAGTAAAAATGATGTACATTTGCCGCTCAAAAAAACACACAATTATGCAAAGACAAAAAAAATATTTAGTTATTGCATCTTTTTTGGCTATTTTATCTATTCTTGTAATTAGTTATCAAAAAGGTGCTTTTTGTAAATCAATGGACTCCAAAAAAATATCAACAATTTTTGCTATTAAAGATACTTCTGTGGTCACAAAAATTTTTATTGCAGATATGTTTGGAGAAAAAGTTTTATTGGCAAAAACGAAAGAAGGTTGGATGGTAGATTATTCCAAGCAAGCATCTCCCCTTAAAATTAAAGATTTACTTGTTACAATAGCTGCTATTCGGGTTGCGCAACCCATTGCAAAACCTGCACAACGAAGTATTATTGAAATGCTTGCAGTATCTTCAACAAAAGTAGAAATCTATGAAACCAAACCCTTATTCAAATTATTTGGGTATCATTGTTTTAATAAAGAACGCTTGGCAAAAACCTATTATCTGGGAGATGCAACACAAAATAATTTAGGATCTTTTGCTTCAATTGAAGGAATGCCTGACCCCTATATTGTGTATAAGCCAGGTTTCAGAGGGTATATTACTCCTCAATTTTCACCGAAATCTATTGATTGGTACTCAAAACGTATTTTTTCAACAAAACTTACTCACATTCAAAAAGCCTCATTTTTAGATATAAAAAATACAGAAAACTCATTCTGCGTTGAAAAAACAGGCACACGTACTTTTGCATTATTTGATTTTCAAAATAATGTTGTTTCTGATTACGATACAACACGGATAATTAATATGTTATCAGAATTTAGAGAAAAATATTACGAAATGTATCTTCCCAATATTTCAAATTCATTAAAAGACTCTATTCTTAGTCTTTACTGTTTTAAAGTAGTATCCGTTACAGATATTAATAATCAAACAACTACAATGAAAGTGTATTATTTATTTAATACAGGATCGTTGTATGAGGATGATGAATTAATAGACAATTCCTATGCAGAAATTAACAAAGATCGTTGTTATGCAACTTTTAATGAAGATACCAGTGAAATTTACACAGTCCAATTATTTCAATTTGAAAGGCAATTTCAACCCTTTTCATATTTTTTTAAAAAATGAATGTTGAAGAATTATGGATGAGTCGCGCTATACAATTAGCGGCGCTAGGACTGGGAAAAGTACATCCTAATCCTTTGGTTGGTGCTGTTATCGTTTATAATGACCATATTATTGGAGAAGGATTTCACCAACAATATGGTACGCCTCATGCCGAAATAAATGCCATTCACAAAGTATTAGATAAAGAATTACTAAAAAAATCAACACTTTACGTAAACTTAGAACCTTGTTCACACATAGGCAAAAATCCGCCTTGTGCTTTTTCTATTATTGATAATAATATTCCAAAAGTAGTGGTAGGAATGAGAGACCCAAATCCAAAAGTGAATGGGCGCGGAATAGAACTTCTTAAAAACAACGGTATTGAAGTGGTTGAAGATGTACTCAATGCGGAATGCTTGATCTTGAACAAAAGATTTATTACTTTTCATGCCAAAAAACGTCCTTACATCTTTCTCAAATGGGCACAGACAAAAAACGGACTTATAGATATTATTCACCGCTTGAACGTTAAAAACAGTACTACAACTAACTGGATTACAAATGATTCCGTTCGTGTTTGGACGCATAAACAGCGCAACGAAGAGCAAGCAATTTTGATAGGGTACAATACTTATATAAATGACAACCCTCAACTTTCAAATCGTTTCTACGGCTCCAACCAACCTAAACGTTTCCTTTTATGCGATACCCAAATACAGCCGAAAATAGAACAATCATTTTCAATATTAAGTAGAAATATTGAAGAAATTGTAGATAACCTCTATCAAAAAAATATTCAATCTTTGATTGTGGAAGGAGGGCAGAAAACATTACAAAAGTTTATAGATGCGAATTTGTGGGATGAAGCTTTTGTTCTTACAGGTAACGTTATATGGGAACAAGGTATAAAAGCTCCAATAATACCTTATAATTTTGATACAATAATTAATTTTGAAAGTGATACCATTTGGAATTATCGAAACAGATTGCGCAACTAATTGAAACTCCCTTTCACATTTTCAAAATAGGTTTTAGAGACAGGCAGATCAATTAATCCTAAATGATCGAATCCTAAGGAAGTACCTTCTTTTTCTTTTCGCAGTACTTTTACTTTTTTTATATTCACAACAAACGACCTGTGACATCGCACTAATGGAAAATCTGAATATTCCTCTTCAATACTTTTTAGGCTTTTTCTCAATATTAAATGTTCAATTTGTTCTTTGTTTTTATAAAAAATATTCACGTAATTATCTAATGATTCAATGTAATATAGATTATTAAAAGGGATAACCAAACGCAAAATTCCTTTTTCATCTTTAAAATGAATACTATGTTCATTATCAAACAAAAGCGATAAATGTTTCGCTGTTTTCAAATTTCTAATCAGAAAAATAATGTTTCCAACTGACCTAAATGGAAAAAATAATAAAGAGATAAGCCGCTTCATGTATAATTAATAGAGTGCAAATATCCTATTTATTTTTCATGTTTGGATTTATTTAAGAATTAATATACTTTTGCACCACCTAATTTTTTAAAAAAAATAAGTTTATTTAATTTAATATCAGCACAATATGACAATGCAAGAAAAAATTAATGACCTCTTAAAGTTGCGAGAGACCGCACGTTTGGGAGGCGGCGAAAAACGTATAGCCAAACAACATGCACAAGGTAAATTCACAGCACGCGAGCGAATCCTCATGTTTTTGGACGAAGGCAGTTTTGAAGAGTTTGATATGTTTGTTACGCACCGCTGCACAAACTTTGGATTGGAAAAAGAGAAATATCTTTCGGATGGCGTAGTAACAGGTTATGGCACCGTAGAGGGACGTTTGGTGTATGTGTATTCACAAGACTTTACTACATTTGGCGGCTCACTATCAGAAACCGTTTCTAACAAAATTTGCAAAGTATTAGATCAGGCAATGAAGATGGGTGCGCCCGTAGTTGGTTTTAACGACTCCGGCGGCGCACGTATTCAAGAAGGGGTAAACAGTTTAGCCGGCTATTCCGAAATATTTCAACGCAACATTCTGGCTTCCGGAGTTATTCCTCAAATATCTGCCATCTTCGGCCCCTGTGCAGGTGGAGCAGTATATTCGCCTGCACTTACCGACTTTATCATGATGGTGAAAAACACCAGTTATATGTTTGTTACCGGTCCAAAAGTAGTAAAAACCGTTACCAATGAGGATGTTACCGTAGAAGATCTGGGCGGCGCATCAGTACATTCAACCAAATCGGGAGTAGCACATTTTGCAGTAGATAACGAAGAAATTGGAATTGCGCAAATTCGAAAACTGTTGGGCTATGTACCTTCCAATAATATGGAAGAACCTCCCTTTAAAGCCACAAATGATCCCATAAATCGTTTGGAAGATTCTTTAAATCAAATTATTCCTGACAACCCCAACAAACCTTACGATGTAAAAGATGTTATTTTAAGTATTGTAGATGATGGTGAATTTTTTGAGATACATGAAAATTTTGCAAAAAACATTATGGTTGGTTTTGCGCGTTTCAATGGAATTTCGGTAGGAGTAGTTGCCAACCAACCCAAATATTTGGCAGGCGTATTAGACATCAATTCCTCACGGAAAGGCGCTCGTTTTATTCGTTTTTGCGATGCTTTTAATATCCCGTTGGTAACCTTGGTAGATGTTCCGGGATTTTTGCCGGGAACGCAACAAGAGTATGGCGCATTGATCCTTCATGGCGCTAAATTAATGTATGCCTACGGCGAAGCTACCGTTCCAAAAGTAACCGTAATTTTAAGGAAAAACTATGGCGGCGCATATTGTGTGATGAGTTCCAAACACTTGCGCGGAGATATTAACTACGCATGGCCTACCGCCGAAATTGCCGTTATGGGGGAAAAAGGAGCCGTAGAAATTCTTATGGGTAAAGAGATCGCCGCTATTGAAGATAAAGAAAAACAGGCAGAATATATTGCCGAAAAAGAAACCGAATACAGAGACGCATTTGCCAATCCGTATATAGCGGCGCGCTACGGCTATATTGATGATGTGATTGAACCGCGCAATACGCGCTTCCGCGTCATTCGCGCTTTAGAATCGTTAAGAAATAAACGATTGGAAAATCCTGCAAAAAAACACGACAACTTGCCGTTGTAAGTTTAAGATTTTAAGTTTATAAATTCAAAATTTAATTTTATGAGTTACAAGTTACAAGTTCCAAGTTTCAATCGTAGCGCAGTTTGTTTTCTGCTTTTTGCTTTCTACTTTCTGCCTTGTTTTGCCCAACAAATTACCGATCTTCGTATCAATGAAATGTTTATCAATAATGAAGATGAACATAATTTGGCAGATGAATATGGACGGCACGTTCCATGGATAGAGATATTTAATACCTCTTATAATAGCGTTAATATTGCAGAATGTTATTTAACCAACGATACTTCTGGATTGGCACAAGGAATTATTTCAAAAGAATGGTACAAAATTCCTAAGGGAGATCCTAAAACATTAATCTCTGAACGTGGATTTCTAATTTTTTATTTGGATAATTCGCCCACACTTGGTCCTTTTCACACCAATTTTGACCCACGCGAAGCATCTGCTTCTAATTATGTAGCGTTAATAAGTTCAAGTGGGAAAAAACTGATTCATCTTTTTGATTTTCCTGATGCATTAAGACCTTCCTCACAATCTTATGGATACCGGTATGATTATGGAGAAGAAACAGATGAAGATGGTAAAATTATTTATGAAAAAACTTTTTTAGCGCATTTTACTCCAGGATCTACCAACCACCATGAACAAAGTGAGACGAAATCGGATATAATGAAACAACATGACCCTATTGGAATGAATATGGCTATTATTGCTATGTCGGTAGTTTTTGGCGCCCTGTTTATCATTTATATTATTATGAAAATTTTTGGAAAATGGTCTAATCGAAAGCCTAAGAAACAGTTAGAAACTTCTACAAAAGAGATAACTATGCAGGGAAAAAAAGAGAAAGGAGAAGATTTTGACAGTGAAAAATTGGCTGCAGTTACTATGGCGATGCATTATTATTTGAATGAATACAGAGACGAAGAGAGTGAAGTAATTACTATTGATATGCCCTCCGCACGCTATTCGCCATGGGCTCAAAAAAATCTGGTAATGAAGAGGGTGGCAAGAAAAAGATGATGATGTTGTTGAATTAATGAATAATTTCAAATAAAAAATTTGTTATATTATTTGTTACTTCTATTTTTATTAAATTTTTGAAAAAAAATTGCAATATGAAAAAAATTCTTGGTATCGGGAATGCATTAGTGGATGTAATTGTAAAAACACAAGATGATTCTTTGTTGAGTAAATTTGGATTAAAAAAAGGAGGAATGGAGATGATAAGTATTGATATTAAAAACAAAATTCACAAAGAAATTGAAGGGATGAAGCAAAAAGTAGCGTCAGGAGGCTCAACCTCTAATACTATTTACGGGTTAGCTCAATTAGGAGTACCTGTTGGCTATATTGGAAAAATTGGAAAAGATGAAATGGGATATTTTTTTCAAAAGGATATGGAAAATGCTGGCGTAATAACTTATCTTTCTTATTCCCAAATTGACACAGGAATTGCTACAACTTTCATTACCAAAGATGGAGAGCGTACTTTTGCTACATACCTTGGAGCCGCTGCCACGCAAAATTCAAATGAGTTACTTAAATCAGTCTTTTCAATGTACGACATCATTCATGTGGAGGGATATCTCATTTATAATGAAGATTTGATTTTGAATATCTGCAAGTTGGCAAAAAAGTGTGGATTGAAAATATCCATGGATATGGCAAGTTATAATCTGGTAGAAGTAAAGCGCCCATTAATGGAAGAAATCATTCGCAGTTATGTAAACATTATTTTTGCTAATGAAGATGAGGCATTTGCTTTTACCGGAAAAAAAGAGAGGGAAGCATTAGAAATTTTATCATCCTACTGCCCTATTTCAGTTATAAAGTTAGGAGCAAAAGGGTCGATAGCTAAAGTAAACGGAGAAACAGCTATCATTCCAGCCATCAAAGCAAATTGCAGAGATACTACAGGAGCAGGAGACATCTTTGCCGCAGGTTTTTTATACGGATTAATCAACAACTACACCATTGACCAATCAGGTAATTTAGCTTCTACATTAGGCGCAAAATGTGTGGAAACAATTGGAGCAAGAATTAAAGTAAATAATTTATAATTGTAATTGTATATCATTCAACACATTCATATAATTAATAAATGCTTGGTAAGGAGAAGGATATACTTCAAAATGTTTTTTTACTACATTTTGAGGAAACCATTTTGTTCCCATAAAATTATAGTAAAGTGCGTTTTGTAACCGTAGCCATGCTTGCTTAGCATCTTCATTTTCAGATTTTAAATAGAGTGGTTCTAATTTGTAAAGTTGCGCAAACGCTTCCTGTTGCAATTCGTTTCCTAACCACTCACTAATATCTTTTTCATCTCCGGAACAAGAGATAGCCCAAGGCGTGTGCATTGTAGCTGGTTGCTCTTTAGAATTCAATACTTCTCTTGGAGTAATTAATTTGAACTTTTCAGATTCAACCAATTGTGAAAAAAGCACCTGAAAGAAATCGAAAATACCCGACTCTTTGGTATGGTAATCTCCAATCGTTTCGTAATCGAAAAAAAGATTAATAAAGGGTGCATCTGATGCAATACCGCTTAAAAATTGAATATATTTTTCTGCAGTGAGTGGGTATTCGCTCCACGATTTATCTGAAAATCGTAACGTGATGTCATCACAAAGATTGTAACTTCTTAATAATAGTTTTTGTTCAGTTTGAAAAGGGTTGCAATACAGATAACACGGATTTTTCCATCCTAAAATATGCTTTGCGCCTTCTGTTAATACAACCTGATACCCTAGTTCATACAACCATTCACCTATCTCATCAGAATAGATAATTTCCGTATTACAAAAAGTAACGGGTTTTATTCCAAAAGTTTCCCACAACAAATTTTCCTGCAATTTCACTTGTTCTACAAAAGTGGTTTTATTATTGAGTGCGGCTAAACTGTGTGAAAAAGTATTTCCTGTAATTTCTACACATCCTGTTTCAATAAGTTTTTTAAAACTTTCAATTACTTCGGGGCAGTAATCTTTAAATAATTGGATGGTAGTACCTGAAATACTGAAACTGAAAGCCACTTCACTATTGTATTTTTCAATAATGTTCAGTATCATTTGGTTTGCAGGCAGATAGCTTCTCTCAGCCAACCTATTTATCCAATAATTATTTTGGTATCTATCAAAGTAATCATGTTTTTGATTAATATCAAAAAAGCGATAGGTACGAAGAATGTAGGGTTGATTTACTTGAAAATGGAAACAGATGGAATGCATGGTAAAGAAATTTTGTGGAGCCGGCGGGAGTCGAACCCGCGTCCAAACGTGTTGCAAAGATGCTTTCTACATGTTTAGCCTGAGTTTATTTGTCGGCGAAAGAAAAGTACTCGGCAAACTGCGCTTTCGCTTATCTTCAAAAACTTCACCTTTGCAATGAAGCGTGCATTGGCTATCTTTTCATTTACGATGCTTCGTACCGAACGCCGAAAAGCAAAGCTTTCGGGGAAACACCCGAGGCGATAAACCTGGTTTATGCGTCGGGATCGCGGCTGTTAAGCAGCGATTGCATAAGAGTTGCCAGTTATTGGCTACGAGAGTTAGTTTTTAACGGAACCATCTCACAACTTCCGACATGCTTACAAATTTACATCCATGCTGTCAAAACCAAACGACCCCAAATGATGTAGTAATGAGATAATTAGATGATGAGAAAACTGAGGCTTTTTGAGAAGACAAAAATATGCTTTTTTTAATAATATTATTCTCAAAAATTCATGTATTTTTTCCACTATGAATTTTTGAAGAACATTTTTAGTCTGTGTGTAATTTAAAAATTTCATGTTTCTTTGTAGTCAAAATAAATTACAGATAATAATTACAATTATTATGATAGACGACAAAAAAATTATCTTCTCAATGGTAAACGTCAGTAAGGTTTACCCTCCTCAAAAACAAGTATTAAAAAACATCTACCTGTCATTTTATTACGGTGCAAAAATTGGCGTGTTAGGATTGAACGGCGCAGGAAAATCTTCTCTATTGAAGATTATTGCCGGCGTGGACAAGTCGTTTCAGGGGGAAGTGGTTTTCTCTCCCGGCTATTCTGTGGGTTACTTGGCACAAGAACCCGAAATGGACGATACCCTTACCGTTATTGACGTTGTGAAACAGGGCGTGCAAAAAGTTGTGGATATTCTTTCCGAATATGATGCCGTAAACATGAAATTTATGGAAGAGATGACCGATGATGAAATGACCAAACTGATTGAACGTCAAGGCGAACTGACGGAACTGATTGAACAGTACGATGCGTGGGAGTTGGACAGCAAATTGGAGCGCGCGATGGATGCCCTGCGTTGTCCGGAAGCAGATACACCGATAAAAAATCTGTCGGGTGGAGAACGCCGTCGCGTGGCATTGTGCCGCCTGTTGCTTTCGGAACCGGATATTTTGCTGTTGGATGAGCCTACCAACCACTTGGACGCCGAATCGGTGGAATGGTTGGAAATGCACCTTCAACAGTACAAAGGCACAGTAATTGCCGTAACGCACGATAGATACTTTTTAGATAACGTTGCCGGCTGGATTTTGGAATTGGATAGGGGAGAAGGAATCCCCTGGCAAGGTAACTATTCTTCGTGGTTGGAACAAAAAACACAACGTTTGGCGCAGGAAGAAAAACAGGAATCGAAACGTATGAAAACGTTGGAGCGCGAGTTGGAATGGGTGCGGATGTCACCAAAAGCACGGCAGTCGAAAGGGAAAGCGCGTTTGAATGCCTACGACAAACTGTTGAACGAAGATGTAAAAGAACGCGAAGAGAAACTGCAAATCTATATCCCCAACGG
>JGI24702J35022_10001183_pt1 | contig 16229 bp, 13 predicted proteins | sample TergutTh196P4_FD_35022 | JGI IMG/M metagenome (IMG submission 35022)
CGCCCAGCCGTATCGTCGCAAGTAACGCCGCCCAGCCGTATCGTCGCAAGTAACGCCGCCCAACCGTATCGTCGCAAGTAGCGCCGCCCAGCCGTATCGTCGCAAATAGTATATAGCTATAACGTCACAAGTAGAACAAGGCTATAGTAATGAAAAAATGTGAGTATCTGAAGCAGGATCACATTAAACGTTCAATAGCCCTTTCGAGACTAATGCGAGTGCTTACGAACACATGCAAATGCTTACGAACACTTACGAACACTTGTGAATGCTTGCGAACACTTGTAGATATTATATCCTTTCATTCTACAATAATAAATATCTTTAGGGAAATTTTAAAAGGTAAAATCATGAAAAATCACGAAAAATTATGAAGATACTTTTCTTCCAATAGTTAATAGATAATGATGAGATGATAGTATGGTGAGATAATAGTTGACATATATGGAAAATAATGTAAAATATATCCAGGAGACTTCTTGAAATCTTATATACCATTCCGTGAGGGGTGAACCAAAGCTTGTTAAAAGACTTTCATAGAATAACGGATGATGCCGTTGCTATTTCAATTGGCGCCCGCCCTACATTAGCAGACGCCTGCGCTATGTCAGCAGATCTTGGTTCTTGCTCAGGCTCAGACTCTGACAACGATTCAAGAGCAGATTCTTGCTTAGACTCCGACACTTGCTCAGATGCAGGTGTAGACGAAGGCACAGACATAGGTGTCGATGCAGGCGTAAGTGTCTGTGCAGATGTAGCCGCTGGCACAGGCGCCGCGCCTACCAAAACAGCAGCCGACTCATGCGCCGCGCCTACCAAAACAGCCGCTGGCACAGGCGTCATATCTGCCAACATCCACAGCGGTCACAGGTTAAGGATGAAGGAGAGGTTTATAAAAGAAGGGTTGGATTCATTTTCTGATCATCAGATACTGGAATTGCTCCTGTTCTTTGGGATACCATACAAAGATACGAATGCCATAGCCCACGGGCTGCTTCAGAGATACGGAAGCGTTTCCGCAGTGCTTGAAGCGGATTATGAAGAATTATCGCACACAAAGTGGATAGGCGCCAACGCTGCAGTGTTGTTGAAACTGATACCTGAAATAACAAGAAGGTATTACAATGACAGGTGGAAAGAAAGGCCGCAGTTGAGCAGTTCAACAAAAGCGGGGGAATATGCCCTGCCTCTTTTTATCGGTCTCAACCATGAGGTGTTCTACTTGATCTGTCTTGATTCACAAAACAGGGTTAATATGGCCGTGCCAGTGTTCAAAGGGACAATAAACGAAGCCCCAGTTTATCCGAGGCTGATTGTTGAGAATGCGCTGAGATACAAGGCAAACAGCGTAATATTTGCGCACAACCATCCGGGAGGCAGTGTTAACGCGTCAAACGCGGACGTTGAAGTGACACTTAAGCTAAAAACAGCATTAGACTACATCTCCGTCAAAGTGGCGGATCACATAATTGTTGCGGGAAAAGACTATATAAGTATGGCGGAACAAGGCTTGGTCAGTTTTTAGTCATCAAGTCCTAACCATCAAGCGCTACTCGTCAAGACCTAACTGTCTAGTTTTAGTCGTCAAATCCCCGTAGTCAAGTTCTAACCGACAGGTCCTAACCGACAAATGCTAACCGATAGGTTCTAGCCGACAAATGCTAACCGACAGGTTCTAACCGACAAATGCTAACCGATAGGTTCTAGCCGACAAATGCTAACCGACAGGTCTTAACCGACAAATGCTAACTTTCGAATTACAACTGTAAAGCCATACCTGCGAAGAGGTTTACTCACCAGGTTCAATGAGACCGTAATCTCCGCTGTCACGCTTATAAACTACATTCACTTGCCTTGTATCAGAATTTACAAATACAAAGAATTCGTGACTCAGTAGATTCATTTGCAAAATCGCTTCTTCAGCCGTCATTGGCTTAAGGGAGAATTTTTTGGAACGGACGACTTTAAACTCATATTCTTCTTCGACATAGATTGTTTCGTCCATTACATCTGTGATCTTGAACGCCGCCTCATGTATTTTCCGGGAAAGCCTGGTTTTATTTTTCCTGATTTGGCGTTCAACTATATCAACGGCGCGGTCAATTGAAGCGTACATATCGTCGCTCCTCTCTTCAGCGCGAAAGACAATGCCCTTGTGCTTTATCGTCAACTCAAATATATGCCAGTTTTTTAGAATGCTCATCGTAGCGTTCGCTTCGGTTTCCGAAGAGAAAAATTTGTCTAATTTATTTATTTTTTTAATTGCGCGTTCCTTTAGGATTGAGCTTACGCTCATGTTTTTTCCAACAATCGTACACTTCATCCTTGAAGATCTCCTTTCCTGTACCGGACTATTAAGATTATATACGAATGCAGGATAATGTCAATTGACTGTGAATAGGCGACGAGTTATATTTTATTAATATGGTCGGCACAGCCGATCTTAATACGACGGAGGTTCTGATGGATTTATTTAAGGAGTTAAACAAAGAGCAGGCTGAGGCAGTGAGGCGCGTTGACGGACCGATGCTTGTACTCGCAGGAGCAGGTTCAGGAAAAACGAGGGTGATTGTGCACAGGATAGCGTACTTGATAAAAGAAATAGGCGTGTCTCCATGGTCTATCCTCGCAATAACTTTTACTAATAAAGCCGCGCGGGAAATGAAAAGCAGGGTAGAGAGCATGATCCCGGATGAAGCGGATGTCATATGGATAAGCACTTTCCATTCAGCCTGCGTAAGAATTCTACGGCGTGAGATAGACAGGGCGGGGTATACGAGTGATTTTACTATATTTGACCGCGCAGATCAATTATCCTTAATAGGCGAATGCGTCAAAGAGTTGAATTTCAGCAAGGATCAATTTGAGCCAAAAGCCGTACTAGACGAAATTGGCCGCGCCAAAGACGAATTGTACGACCCCGAGGGTTATAGCCTGACATTTGATCACGACTATCGGAAAATGAAAATATGGCAAATCTATGAGTTATACCAAAAGAAGCTGAAAAAGAACAATTCGCTTGATTTTGACGACATTATCATGCTCACTGTGAAGGTGTTCCTGGAGAACAATGATGTCTTGGCTTATTACCAAAACAGGTTCAGGTATGTGATGGTGGACGAATACCAGGATACGAATACTGCTCAGTACAACCTCGTCAACCTGCTTGCCGGCAACCGCCAAAATGTATTTGTTGTTGGAGATGATGACCAGTCAATATATGGGTGGCGGGGGGCAAATATAGAGAATATATTGAATTTTGAAAGGGATTTTACCGGCGTAAAGGTTATAAAACTCGAGCAGAATTATCGTTCAACAAAGCTCATACTTGAAGCCGCAAATTGTGTTATTGATAAAAATGTTCATAGAAAAGGTAAAAAACTTTGGACGAATAACGAAAGTGGGGCGCCAATACGACATTGCATATTGCCGGACGAGAGGGAGGAAGCCTGGTTCATTGTGCAGGAAATAAAAAACCTCGCTGCAAGTGGCGTCCATCCGGCAAGTAACGCTCGCCTGCTGAGCAGCGCCCACGCGGATACTGGCGCCCACGTAGAGAGTGGCGCCCAAGTAGCTAGCGGCGCCCACGCAACAAACAGCGCCAACGCAACAGACGGCGCCCACGCAACAGACGGCGCCCACGTTGCGAGCGGCGCCCAAGTGGAAAGCGGCGCCCAAGTGGAAAGCGGCGCCCAAGCGAAAAGTGGCGATCGAGAGGTATCATGGAATGACTTCGCTGTTCTGTTTAGAATAAACGCTCAGTCACGAGCTCTTGAGAACGCTATGATCAGAGGAGGTGTTCCTTACAGGATAATTGGCGGGCTTAGGTTTTTTGAAAGAAAAGAGATCAAAGACGTCGTGGCGTACCTGAGACTCATTTTGAACACAAACGACGACGTCAGCTTAAGGAGGGTTATCAACGTACCGAAGAGGGGAATAGGAGCAACAACGGTAGAAAGGATGAGTGCAATTGCGGCGACGGAAAATGTTAGTATATTTGATGTGGCTTGTAGAGCTAACCAATACGCGGAACTTAAATCCGCCCATAAGAAGCTCGAGTTGTTTGCTGAATTGATCCAAAACTTTATTAAGCAAGCCCAAAGACTGAGCACTGTAGATATCCTGGATTTGGTAATATCCGCTACAGGGTTTATTAAGGAACTCGAGAAGGAGAATACTGAGGAAGCCAGGGCGCGGATAGAGAATATTATGGAGCTTAAGTCCGAGATCATTGAATTTGAGGAAGACTATGAAAGCGATGATATTTTTTTCCCGGATGAATACGATGACGAAACAAGAAAGTTCGGCAAGGGAAGAGATGGAGGGGAAGAATCCGGAGACGATGTGGAAGCCAAAGGACTAAAGAAAGGCTTGGGTCTACGTGAATTCCTAATGCATATTTCTCTTGTATCGGATATCGACAATTTTGATGAAGAAGAAGAGAAAGTCAGCCTTATGACCGTTCATAGCGCAAAAGGGCTGGAGTTTTCTACTGTTTTCCTGTCTGGAATGGAAGAGGGGGTATTCCCCGGCGTTCGATCAATTACAGATAGTATAAGGCTTGAAGAGGAGCGCAGACTGTGCTATGTGGCGGTTACGAGGGCAAAGAAGCTTCTCTATGTGACGCAGGCGTCAATGAGGACTTTTTTTGGCAATACCACTTACAACAGGTTGTCGAGGTTTATTGCTGACATACCTGAAGAGCTGATGGAGTACGTGCGAAGCAATAACGGGTTCTGGAGCAGCGCCTATGCTGATTCAAATACTGGCGCGGGAACGGTTTCGACCGGCGGGGGAATGGTTTCGTTAGGCGCGGGAACGGTTTCGACCGGCGGGGGAATGGTTTCGTTAGACGCGGCTATATCTGAAACCTATAGTATCGGAGACAGGGTCAGACATAAAAAATATGGCGCCGGCACAGTAACCGGGCGAGATGTAGAAGATAGGGACGTAATCATAGAAATAGATTTTACCGGAGTTGGGAAAAGGAGGTTTATCGAGTCAATGGCAATACTACAGAGAGAGTAGGGTCATAACTACCTATGTGGTCACGCATGGTCACGCATAGTCACGCTTGGTCTGGCGCGGTCGCGATATGGTCACGCATGGTCACGCTTGGTCTGGCGCGGTCGCGATATGGTCACGCATAGTCAAGCATGGTCATGCGCGGTCACGAGATGGTCACGAGATTATCAGTGTGAGTCCAGGGCAATCGCATAAAACCATGCATTTGTGGTTATACGTACAGCATATTGTGGATGCAAATTAATGAGCATGCAATATGTGATATAGAAATTTTTTATGCGATTGCCCTGGTATGAGTCTGGACGGTATGGACATTACACGAATATGCGATTATACTTTATAATATTATAAGAAAGCCTCAAATTTATTTAATTTTAAACACACATTATGTTGAAAAATAGAAAAAGAAAAGAATTATACACGGGGGTATAAGGACTTGGAGCGAAGTAATAATAGTAAATCAGAACTCTTTTTTCAGTTTTTTTGCCTATGTTTGGGTGCAACAACAATTTACATTCTGCCTTATTTGAACGGTACTTACTCAAATACGATTATGGCTGTGCTGGGATTCTCAAGTGAGCAGTGGAATAGCGTTATGTCTCTGTATAGCGCCGCAAACACTTCAATGTTCCTACTTGGCGGTCTTGCGGCGGACCTGTTCCCGCCTCGCAAGTTATTATGTTTCTCTTTCAGCGCCGTTGGCCTCCTGTCTCTCTGGTTAGCGGCATTCCCAGCATATGGGACAGTTAAGGTTATATTCATCCTCATTGGTATTTTTTCTACATTGACATTTTGGGCGGCATTAATAAAAATAATCAGGCAGTGCACGGGGAATCGCTCGGAGGGTAAAGCGTTTGGAGCGCTGGAAGGCGGAAGGGCCTTGATAGGTTTGTTACTGACAACAGCAACTGTCGCCTTATTTGGGTTTTTCGCTGGGAAGGGCGCGGATATTACCGTCGAATCGGCGCGGACAGGCGTGAGGGCTGTAATAGTTGTTTATGCTGTGTTATGTCTCATTTCATCTTTTTTTGTATTTCGGTTGTTTAAGGATGAACCTGGTGAGAAGATTGATTTTAACATTCAGTTTAAGCAGGTTGTTGACTGTCTAACAAATCCAGCGGTATGGTTCATCTCTTTTATTTATCTTGTGCTACACAGTGCGACACTGGGGAGTATATACCTTTCTACCCTTATGGGAGATGTATTTGGAGCGACTACTGCATTTGCCGCGGTCACAGCGGTTTTTAGGAATTATTTTCGCCCTGTTGCCGCGTTCGCCGGGGGTTTTTTATCCGACAGAATTGGCAAGGCAAAGACAATGATTATTATCTCTGCTGTTATGATCGCTTCATATGCGTTTTGCATGCTTGCAGCAAGCAATGCAACAAATAGAACCGGACAGACCAATAGCATAATGATGTATGGCGTCATCGCATTTAGTAGTATTCTAATACTAGCGATCGCCCTTGTTCGAGGCCAATATTACGCGCTATTGAGCGAGGGGAGAGTTCCGATGCGATACACAGGTTTAGCTGTGGGGGTTATTACATCTATTGGCTATATCGGAGATGTCTTCGCCCCGAGAATAGCCGGATCATTCCTAAACACGTTTTCTACGCCTGGCATAACGCCGGACGGCCCCAGAATCGCCGCGCCTGCAGCTTTTCAGTACATATTCTATATTAGCATCGGCTTTTGCGTATGTGCGATTATTCTATTGGCGGCGTTTAGCAAAATGAATAGGGAAAATTCAGGTAAGATATATGCAGATGAAATGTTAGACGGAGACAAAAATGGCGGCGAGTTCGACGGGTACGAAGGATGAGGGAAGAAGTTAGGAAGTGAAGGAGCGAATGAGTTAGGCAGTTATGGATTAAAGGAGGCGCCGAAAATGGGTAGAATTCTTGCGTCATATATCATGCCACACCCCCCTTTGGCAATACCGGAGGTTGGCGGAGGTCAGGAAAAAGCTATATCAAAGACTATTGAAATGATGAAAAAAACAGCCGTGGAGATAAAGGGTCTGAAGCCGGACACAATTATTGTAATTTCGCCGCACGCTCCTGTTTTCAGAGGAAGGGGCTGCATACATATCTTTGAGAACAAGAGATTAGAAGGAAACTTTTCCAATTTCAGGGCGCGTGAGGTCAGGCTCGCCTATGAGAATGACCATGATCTGGTCACAGGCATTATCATGGAGGCGGATAAGGTTGGGATAAAAGCCGGCGGAATGGACAGACTCAACGGGAAGAACGAGAAAAATGCATACTCGATAGATCCTTCAGGCAAAAAGTCCGCAGAAGCGTTGTCGATGGCGGGTACAGGCGAGCTTGATCATGGGACAATGGTCCCGCTATATTTTATTGATAATGTATATAAGGACTTTAAACTTGTTGTAATATCTATCGGTTATTTGGACTGTAGCGGGTTTTATGAATTTGGAAAGTGTATTAACAGAGCGGTTCAGCTGCGCGACGCCGAAAATGCCGCAGGCGGCGGGGACTGTGTGATAATATCAAGCGGTGACTTATCGCACAGGCTTACCAGGGAAGGACCGTATGGATTTGATCCGGCAGGGCCCAAGTTCGATAAGTATTTTCTGGAGTGCATCGAAAAGTGGGAAGTTGAGAAACTGGTCAATATTGACGAAGGCTTTCTGGATGCCGCGGCTCAATGTGGCTATTACGGCGCTGTCATGTTGTTTGGCGCTCTGAGTGGGATGAGTGTAAAGACAGAGATTAATTCCTATGAGGGGCCTTTTGGTGTTGGTTATGCAGTTGCGAGCATACAAATGCAAAGCCGGCAGCCCGATCACAATTGAACAAATACAAAGCCGGCAGCCCGATTTCAACTGAATCATACCCTTTTAAAGGAGGGAGTAGAAAATGAGTGAGAATAATTATGTCAGGCTCGCAAGGGAGACTATTGAGGCATTTGTAAATGAAGGCAGGATAATTGAGAAGCCCGGCTGGCTTCAGGGTGAAATGCAGACGCAAAAAGCCGGGGTTTTTGTTTCGTTAAAGAAGCATAGGGACTTAAGAGGTTGCATAGGAACAATTTCCCCTACATGTGATTCTATTGCGGAAGAGATAATACAAAACGCCATAAGCGCTTGTTCAAGGGACCCCAGATTCCCGCCTGTAACACCAACCGAGCTTGGGAACCTAAGTATCAGCGTTGACGTGCTCTCAGACTCCGAGCCGGTCATGTCTCTGGAAGAGTTGGACGTTAAGCGCTTTGGGGTCATTGTCTCAAAGGGTTTCAGGAGAGGCCTGCTGCTACCCAACCTTGAGGGCGTTAACACCGTTGAGGAACAGATCTCGATAGCAATGCAAAAAGCGGGGATCCTCGATGGGGAAGGATGCAAATTAGAGAAGTTTGAGGTTGTCAGGCACGAATGAGGAGTATCTACAGGCGCGAATGAGGAGTATCTACAGGCGCGAATGAGGAGTATCTACAGGCGAGAACGAGGAGTATCTACAGGCGCGAATGGGGAGTATCTTATGGAAACGGACACGCATTTGGCAAAATTCTATGAAAGGAAGACGGACTATATTAAGTGCGTGTTGTGTCCGCGTTTCTGCGCCCTGAGGGAGGGGAAAACGGGCTTTTGCGGAGTAAGGAAAAACGTAGGCGACAAACTTGTCTCACTTAACTACGGCGAGATTTCGTCGATCGCTCTTGACCCAATTGAAAAAAAGCCACTGAGGAGGTTTATGCCGGGAACTATGATCCTCTCGTGCGGCAGCTTTGGATGCAACCTGTCATGCGATTTTTGTCAGAATCATTCAATAGCTCAGGCAACTCCAAGGACAATTGAATTTAAACCCGAGGAGCTGGTGGAAAAAGCTTTGGAATTTAGAGACGACGGCAACATAGGCATTGCCTATACATATAATGAACCGATAATATGGTATGAATACGTTTATGACTGTGCTGTGTTGGCCAAATCAAAGGGGCTAAAGAATATTCTTGTTTCGAACGGGTATATCAATCAGGCGCCTCTCATTGAGATACTTCCGTACATTTCGGCAATGAACATCGACCTGAAAGGTGACCAAAGGCTATACAGCAGCCTGTGTAAAGCGCCGTCTCCGCCGCCGGCGCGAAGCAGAACAGCGCCAAGTGCGACAGCGCCAAGTGAAACGGAGCCAAGTGAGGCGGCGCGAAGTGAGACGGCGCCAAGTGAGGCGGCGCGAGATACAGAGCTTGAAACGACAGTTGATACAGAGCAAGAAGCTGCGCGAGGGGCAGAACGAAAAGCGGCGCATGCGACGGCGGACGATATAGTTAAAGCAAATATAGAGCTTGCGGCAAATTATTGCCATGTTGAAGTGACGCTCCTCATTGTGCCGGATTGGGATGATGATATAGAGTTTATTGATTCAACCGCAAAATGGATTGCCTCCATCTCTCGCGAAATGCCGCTGCATTTGAGCAGGTTTTTCCCGAGGAATAGGATGGAATTCTCTCGCGCGACAAACGTTGAATTTATCAGGGAAGCTGCAAATGTCGCTGCAAGGCGCCTGAAATATGTGTACATGGGTAATGTGTAAATTACGTTATTGTACTTCAAATTCCGGGACAGCTCCCATTGCATATGCGGATAACCCAAGCATCGGTGCGATGTTTCCGCCTAACGTATTAATGTACCATCTTTCTCCATAGCGAGCAACATCAAAACAGAAAAGGTATATCCGGCTGTCGATCTTAACACGGGATACAACATTTTCCAGTTCCTGAGCGCCAATGATATCCGTCGCCTGATTCATGTTACGTTGATTCATTTCACTCGAGTAAAGATCACTCAGGCTATCCGGAGAAACAAATCCTACAACTTCCAGTTTCTGGATGGATTCATAGTATTTCTGATCGCTTAGCGTTCTGATGAAGCTGCTCGCTTCCTGATCATCAGTCAGTGGCATAGGCCGTCCATCATTTATTGCGTCCGGGATGAAAAGGTTAATGTATTGGAGCCTGATCGAATCGGCGATACGGCTTTGGCGCCGTTGAATATTCAGTCCTGTGGTGAACTGGTTGTCTGACGGAAACACTTGGTCCGAATTAAATGTGTACACGCGGAGCCTGTTTATCATTGCCTCAAAATCATAGTTTTTAACATAAGTCTCAACGGCAAAAGTAGAGATCATTGATTCCACATCCGTATTACTGAACGCTTCAAGATATGCGCTCACCGCATCCTCAGCGCTTGAATACCCCGGTCCCTCTATAAACCTGACATCATCCGTCTCGTTATTTAGTACGAAATAATAAAGAACAACGCCCACTACTGCGGTAACAACCATACCTATAACTGCGGCAAGGATAATTGCCAGTACCGGCGTCTTCTTCTTCGCCACAGCCGTGTTTGAGGTCAGCTCAGCGGCTTGCGACATGGGATATTGTTGCGGATCGCGCATCTGTGCTGTAGGCTGTGGATCGCGCATCTGTACTGCAGGCTGTGGATCCTGCCGCTGTACAAAAGGCTGCGTGTCTTGCCGCTGTGTGTTTGGTTGAGAGGTTGTAAGAGAGGGTTCATCATCATTAGCGCTTGAGCTGATATCCTGATTGAATAACGGGTTGCCGCATTTGATACAAAAACGGCTGTTCCCTTTTATTTCAAAACCGCATGATTTGCAAAACATATAGCTACCTCCAGAAAACAGTGATTACCCGGCAGCCTGGTAAAGGAGAACCTTGCTGCCATGAACAGCAAAAGCACGCATGTCGAATCCGAATAATCCAATTATTTCTTCTATTATTTCATATTATTTCTTCTATATGTTATAGATTATCTAAACTAATTATACCAAGTTATCAAAAAGAATAAACAGGCTGACGGTGTTTACTTACCGGAAAGCAATACACTTGTGGGCGATAGTGGAGATACGCAGACGACAGGCAGATGGAAGAGACAAAACATTTTTGGTAGTGTCGCTATTCTTGCATATGTTCCGGAATATCCATCCGTCCATATAGCAGACGGTGAACCTCTACGATTCCACTATCCTGTATGAACTTGTAAAACACCAAAAAATCTTCCACAACAATGAAACGGAAAGCTGGCGCTTCCATGTAAATCGGATACATTTCTGGCATTTCTTCGAGGTTGCTAATGCTTTTATCTGCCTTAGCAAAGATCCGAGCGGCTTTGCTTGGATATTCTATCAGAAAATTCACAACGGATTGAACATCAGAACAGAAGGTTGAAATATACTCAATCTTGTAACTCATAACCATAATGCTTTCTTAGTGGCGCAAAGATTTCTTCATGCGTGTAACGCTTTGAAGTCGGGTCGTCTGCAATAGCCTCCGATTCTTCTAACTTAGCCCTAATCAACTGCTTCAATTCGTATTCACTGCTTACCAGAGCAAACGGTACGCGCTTTTCCCGCACTACAGCTTTTAAACAAGCGTTAAACAATGCCGTCATGTTTAAACCAATATCCTCTAATATAACCTCCGCTTCCCGCTTGGTATCCTCATCCACTCGAACAGTTATTGTTTTAGTTGCCAATTGTTTCAGCTCCTTCCATGCACGCTATTATACATCAAATGCTTTACAAACACAACAAAAAATCGTTCAGTCAGACATATGCACCCTTTTCGGCCTTTTCGCCCTTTTTGAATTTACAAATTGTCGCCCTTTTCGAATTTACAAATTTGACACAGGCGCGCAATTTAATTAGAATAGAGTTTTAGAGGTACGACGGAAGACAGGCGGGATTAATGGCAAAAAGAATTGTGGCTGAGAAGCGGGAGGCGCGTTTCGATTATGGATTTGCTTGGTTCATGGAAAAGGTCGGATTACTGCGGAGAGTTGACGGAAAAGGATGTCGGCAAAACCGTGACGGTTATGGGATGGGTCCAAAAGAGCAGAAATCTTGGCAGCCTGATTTTTGTCGACGTTCGGGATAGGTCCGGTATAATTCAGGCGGTATTTAACCAGGATTTAGACAAGGAACAGTTTGAAAAGGCTTTTTCACTTAGGAGCGAGTTTGTCGTAGCTATTAACGGAGTCGTTGCTGACAGGGGACCCGAGGCGGTAAACGCCAAGATGAAAACCGGAAAAATCGAGATTATTTCAAAAGAATTGAAGATTTTAAGTAAATCTGAGACGCCGCCCATTTACATTGAGGAAGGGCTTGACGCAAATGAAGCGGTGCGTTTGAAATACAGGTATCTGGACTTGAGGAGGCCTGACATTCAGAGGAATATAATGTTGAGGCACAAAGCCGCGAAGTCGGCAAGGGACTTTTTTGACAGTAACGGGTTTTTGGAGATAGAGACCCCAATGCTTACGAAGAGCACGCCGGAGGGCGCGCGCGATTACCTGGTGCCGAGCAGGCTGTTCCCGGGCAGATTTTTTGCATTGCCTCAGTCGCCTCAGATATTTAAGCAACTTTTAATGGTGTCTGGTTACGACAGGTATATGCAGATCGTAAAGTGTTTCAGGGACGAGGACCTGAGGGCAGACAGACAGCCTGAATTCACCCAGATTGATGTTGAGATGTCTTTTGTATCCGTCGATGATGTACTCGAAATAAATGAGAGGTTTATAAAAAAGCTGTTTAAGGATATCCTTGATATCGACATAGCGTTGCCTCTCCCAAGAATGACGTATAGAGAGGCTATGGACAGGTTCGGATCCGACAAGCCCGATTTAAGGTTTGGAATGGAACTGGTAGAGTTAACCGAGGTGGTAAAGGGCGGATGCGGATTTAAGGTGTTCGACGACGCGATAGCTTCAGGCGGCAGCGTCAGGGCTATAGTAGCCGAGGGCTGTTCAAATTTCTCCAGGAAAGAAATCGATGCGTTGACAGAGCGCGTGAAAACCTACAGGGCAAAGGGGCTTGCCTGGGCGGCTGTCGAGGATGGAGGAATCCGATGCCCGTTCTCAAAGTTTATGGAAAAGCCGGCGTTTGACAGATTAATAGAAGCTTCGGGAGCTAAACCGACTGACCTGATCCTTATCGTTGCGGATTCAAATACTGATACCGTCCTAAATGCATTGGGACAGTTGAGACTTGAAGTTGGCAGAAAACGAGGGCTCATAAATGACGACGCCGGGTTTAAAGTATTATGGGTCACTGAATTTCCGTTGCTGGAATATGATGAAGAGGAAGGACGTTGGGTGGCAAAGCACCACCCGTTCACGTCTCCGATGGATGAAGACCTTGATATGCTGGATTCGGATCCTGCCGGCGCGCGAGCCAAAGCGTACGATATGGTGATAAACGGCATGGAAGTCGGCGGCGGAAGTATAAGGAACAGTAATCAGGAGTTGCAGGCAAAGATGTTTGAACTGCTGGGGTTCACCAAAGAGGACGCAAACGAGCGGTTCGGGTTCTTGCTGGAGGCATTTAGATTTGGAACGCCGCCCCACGGGGGAATTGCTTACGGACTTGACAGGCTTGTTATGATACTGGCTGGTTGTGATAGTATCAGGGATGTTATAGCATTTCCTAAAGTGCAGAATTCGTCTTGCCTGATGACAGGCGCTCCGGGAGAAGTGGATGAAGGGCAGCTTGAAATGTTGAAGATTATAAAGAAAGAGCAGTAGCGCAAGGATAGACAGAGTAGAAGTGGAAAGTTAAATTGAGCAGCAATGCAAGGTTAGACAGAGCGGAAACACAAAGCATGGATAGAGCAGTAGCGCAAGGTTAGAAAGATGCGGGCGTTAAGCCCGCTTTGGACTGTTTGGATCACCATCAGAAAGGAATGATCGCTAACATGGAGGAAAATGACGGAAAGAACGAGCTTTTGGACAAACAAGAGAAAGAAGAGAAAGAAGAGAAAAAAGAAAAACCGGAGAAAAATATAAAAAAGGAAGCGCTTGATTGGGTGATTCATATTCTAATTGCGTTGGTGCTTGGTTTTCTGGTTGTAACTTTTGTCATTCAGAGGACGGCTGTTCATGGGATATCCATGGAGCCGACACTGCAAAATGGAGACCAGTTGATTATTGAAAAAATATCGCCAAGAATAGGAAATATCAAGAATGGAGATATAGTGACGATTTATGTGCCGGAAGAACTTCAACCAGGTCAGGACTATATTATAAAGAGGGTAATTGGGATTCCGGGGGATAAAATAACCATTAAAGACGGAAGCGTTTACGTAAACGGTCTTAGGCTTGTAGAGAGCTATACTAGCGGCGATTATACTTATGTGAGCAGCGGCAGGATTGAAACTGTGGTCGAAAAGGGGACTGTGTTCGTACTTGGCGACAATCGTTATCGAGACAGGTCAAAAGACAGTCGATCCATCGGGCTGATTGATATTGACCGGGTTAGAGGGAAAGCCATTCTCAGGTTTTACCCATTTGATACGTTTAGGATATTGTCTAAACCCGAGGAGTTTCAGAAAATTGGCTAAGGAAGAACCCTACTAAATGTGCGAAATCCATTGAAAATATATAAAAATCGGAGTTGATGTTGTTGATCGAGCTCGAGCAAATGAAGCCGGAACTCGCGGCGATGAAAGAGGATTTAGTAAAAATGGGGGATTCACTTTGACATACCCGGGATAAAGCTCGAAATCTCGGAATTGGAAGAAAAGTCCGCGAAGGTTGATTTCTGGAGTGATATGGACGCCTCTCAAAAGGTACTCCAGAGGATAAAATCATTAAAGAACAAATTATCAAGATTTCAAAAACTTAGCAGCTGTCTGGAAGATTTGGCGGTCTTGGTTCAGCTCGGCATTGACGAGCAGGACGCGGATGTTGTAATTGAAGCCAAAGAGGAACTCAAGGCGCTAAAGGACGACTTTGAGAGCTTAAGCCTGCAAACGCTCCTTACGGGAAATTTTGATAAAAACAATGCGATCATCAGCCTGCATGCCGGAGCAGGCGGCACAGAAGCTCAGGACTGGGTTGAGATGTTACTGAGGATGTTTATGCGCTGGGCGGAATCAAAGTCTTTTGAAGTAAAAATATTAGACGTTCTGGATGGGGAAGAGGCGGGAATAAAAAGTGTAACCGCAATGATAACAGGTGAAAACGCTTACGGGTTTCTGAGATCAGAAAACGGGATACACAGGCTTGTCAGGATTTCTCCATTTGACGCTTCCGGCAGAAGGCATACGTCGTTCGCATCCGTAGAGGTAATGCCTGAGTTGGACGATGAGATCGAGATCGATATTAACCCGGATGACATCAGGATAGACACGTATAGAGCTTCCGGCGCAGGCGGGCAGCATATTAACAAGACTGATTCCGCAGTCAGGATAACACATTTGCCAACGGGGGTTGTAACATCGTGCCAAAACGAGCGCTCACAGTTTCAGAACAAGGACAACGCCATGAAAATGCTCAGAGCAAAACTGTTTGAGCTCAAACTCCGTGAAAAAAAGGAAAGAATAGAAGACTTAAAGGGTATTCAGATGGATATAGCATGGGGGAGTCAAATAAGATCCTATGTATTTTGCCCGTATACAATGGTAAAGGACCATAGAACCAACTATGAAGAGGGAAATGTGAACAAGGTCATGGACGGAGCTTTAGATGGATTTATCTATGCGTATTTGTCGTCGAGGGCGTAAATGAAAATGAAAACGGGTAGAGGGTAAGAGGACAAGAGGATAAGCGGCGCAAGAGAGTAAGTGGATAAGAGGATAAGCGGCGCAAGAGGGTAAATGGATAAGAGGATAAGCAGCGCAAGAGGATAAATGGATAAGAGGATTAGCGACTGCGAGGTTAAGTGGATAAGAGGATAAGTGGATAAACGGCGCAAGAGGATAAGTGGATAAGAGGATAAGCGGCGCAAGAGGGTAAATGGATAAGAGGATAAGCGGCGCAAGAGGGTAAGAGGAAAAGCTGGTGAATGAGAAAGAGCTAAGGGACTTGCTAAACGCTGTAAAAAAGGGGACTGTAACTGTCGAGTACGGGGTGGAGCAAGTAAAAAAGCTTCCGTATAAGGATTTGGGATTTGCTAAGGTCGATCATCACAGGGAGTTGAGGACAGGTTATCCTGAGGTGGTTTTTTGCCTTGGGAAAACGACAGAGCAAGTTTTGCTTATAATGCAGGAACTTCTCAACGAGAATTCGAATATTCTGGCAACAAGAGCCGAAAAGAGCGTTTTCGAGGTTGTTGTACGACAGATACCGGATGCGGTTTACAATGAGCTCGCGCGGACAATTATTGTTGCCAGGAAAGCCATAGAGAAGGACGAAACAAAAGTGATATGCGTCGTATCGGCGGGAA
>JGI24702J35022_10001184_pt1 | contig 16218 bp, 18 predicted proteins | sample TergutTh196P4_FD_35022 | JGI IMG/M metagenome (IMG submission 35022)
TACCGCCTGCTGGTCAGCCACATCCCCGTGGGGTATTCCCGCCCGTACAACGACGTGATGGCCCGCTGGGCCGAGCTGGCCAACCAAATGGGCATCGACTTGGCGCTTTCCGGGCATACCCACTCCGTAGCGTATCACCCGCCCGGCACCTACAACGGCGCGGGCGTCACGCTGAACTACCCGTTGATCATCGGCTCCCGCCCGGCCCACGCCGACGCCAACGGCATCTTCACCGCGGCGGCTGTGGAGCTGAAGGACGGCGGCATCCAGGCCTGGTTCACCGATCAGAGCCATACGGTTTCGCGGGCGATGGATGTGCGGGCCGCCGTTGCGCCATAGCCTCGAATTCCAAATCCCGTTCCGCGAAAATTTCGCCCATCCCGCAGTGGAATCTCTCCGAAAAATCTCTCATAAACGCCTGCGACAATGCAGCCTGTTCTGCCCTGTCGCAGGTTTCATATGTCTCGATGAAGGCTGCCAGCCGCCCTGCGTCACGGGTCCGTGATCCATAGCACCGCCCCTCGAAGTCCACACTGTGAATTTTTTTTCCATCCCAGAGAAAATTGCGGCCGTTGACGTCCCCGCGCAGCTCCCCCGCTGTGCCGTCTGGCACGGCCGGCACAGCGGCGTAAAACGCGGCGAACCAATCGCACAGTGCTATAGCGATTGCTTCCGAATCATACCCGCCGCCCTCGATGACGTCCGGCAACGGCTCGCCCGGCAGGTATTCCAGAATGAGCAGGTTTCCCCCGCAGGAGACGACCTCCGGCACGGCTACTCCGGCCCCGCGCAGTTCACGCAGAATAGTGGCCTCCAGCGCCGCGGCCTGGGGGCTTTCCGCTTGTTTGTATACGAAGCCGTCCCGCAGGGTGACCTCGTTGCGTTTGGATATAAACCTCACTTCAGCCGTATCTCCACCTCCGCTCCCTCTTCATATCCCTCCAGCTCCTTCACCACAGCGAACACGGCATTGCGCAGAATCTTCTGTACAAAGGGCACCATGCGCACCGCTTTGCCGTCAATAGTGAGGGCAATATCCACGCCGACGTCGGGGTCCTCAGGGTCGTAGCACTCCAGATAATCCGGCACGTTTTCCTCCAGGAAATCGCACAGCGCGGCGGCATTTTTCAGCACGTTAAATGCTGGCAGGCCTTGGTACGCATCGAGCTCGGCCCCAAGCCTGCCGGAAACGCAAATCGCGTTGCCGCGCAGCTTATCCAGAGTACAAATCACCGCCGGAACAGGCAAGTCGTCCACGCCCTCCAGGGCCACCCAGTCATAGTCCCTGTAGTGCCGCAGGATCTCTTTCATCGCAAGCTTTTCCGGGTAGAGCACGTCGGTCTCGTGATACCCCCGGGCGGTGACCAGCGACGCCCCGGCGGCCCGGTGGCGGCGGGTGTTGCTGGTGGGCACAGGGTCGATGGCGAAGCCCTCGAAATGAATCTCCTTCACGCTGCCGGTCCGGTATCCCCTGCGGCACAGCTCCGCGACTACAGACTCGATGACGGTTGTCTTTCCGCTGCCGCTGGTGCCGATGACCGTGAACACTTTCATGCGTATATCCTCCAGACAATTTCTCCTGCCACCAGTATGGCCGCCCATACAAGTATCCCCGCGAATGCCAGCCAGTCCCTCGTTTGCATTTGCAATGGCGCGTAGCTGCTGCGCTTTTCAAATGCCCCGAAGCCGCGCAGCTCCATGGCCATAGCCAGCTTTTTCGATCGCAAGACGCCCATAGCAATGGTCGGCATGAGAAGGTAAGTATAGACTCTCAGGCGCGTTTTTATTTTCAGGCGGCGCAAATCCACGCCCCGCAGCTGCATGGCCGTGAGGGAATCCCTAAAGCTCTCGCTGAATTGCGGCACGAAGCGCAGGCCGATGCTCACCATATAGGCCAACTGATAGGGCAGGCGCAGCTGCAGCATCCCCTGCACCAGCGCTTGGCCCGGGTAGGCCGCCAGCATCGCCCCGCCGAGCATCAGGATCGCAAGGCGTTCCAGCACCGCCGCGCCCACCAGCAGGCTGTACAGGATATCCCCGCTGAATACCACCTGCAGCAGCATGACGGACACCAGCGTAACCCACAGCCCCGCCAACCGCCGCAGCACCCGCCACACCGGCGCTTTTGCGCATAGTGCAGCGGTGATCGCCGACAGCAGCACCGGCGTCAACTCCAGCGCCCCGCGCAAAATGACGCCAGCCGTTGAAAGCAGAAACACGAACAGGAATGTGACGCGGGGGTCGCATCGTGCATTGTGCATTGTGCATTGTGCATTGTGCATTAGTTCAGTTCCTCCATTTTGACTTCCCTTTGGGCGTTTGCCCGTACGAACGCCATGTCGTGGCTGATGAGCAGCACCGATACCCCGCCCGCGAGGCATTCGCGTATCGCCCCGGCGAGAATATCCTTGCGCCGGGCGTCCAGGCCGGTGGTAGGCTCGTCCAGCACCAGTGCCTGCGGCCTGCTCAGCAATAATCCGCAGATGGCCAGGCGCTGCTGTTCCCCCCGGCTGAGAGTAAGCGTGCCCCTGCGCGTGAAATTGTCCAACTCAAAACGGGCGAGTAGCTCCATGGCCCGCGTTTCTGCCTCCTGCGGTGAAACGCCCCGGAGCTCCTGCGTGAAGGTGAGATCCTCCAGCACCGTGGGGGCAAACAGCTGCCGCGCCGGCTCCTGGAAGAGGTAGCCGATGCGCTGCCCGCGCCGCCCGAGGCTCCAGCCTGCCGTATCCTCGCCGTCGAACAGTACGGCTCCGCCCTGCGGCTTCAGCAGGCCGCAAAGCAGCTTGCCCAGGGTGGTCTTTCCGCTGCCGTTGGGGCCTGTGAGGGCGGCAAATTCACCGGAACCCATGGAAAAATTGATCCCGCGCAAACAAAACCCTTTTTGGGGATATTCGAATGTAAGGTCACGGGCTTCCATTATCATAGCGAAATCACCTTGTCGAAAAAAGACGCGAAGCGAGGGGTTCCGCCGCAGGCGGCGTCATGGTCAACAAAGAGCATCGCTTGCCCTTCGCTTCGCAGACGCCACAGCACCTCCATCATGCGCGCGGCAGCTTGCCCGTCCAACTGGCTGAGCGCCTCGTCCAACAATAGCAGCTTCGGCCGCAGGGCCAACACTGCCGCCAGGGCCAACAGCTGCAGCTGCCCCCCGCTGAGCACCGGGGGCGAGTCTCCGCGCCGCTCCCACAGGCCCACTGTTTCGAGCGTTTCACGCACACGCAGATGCATTTCATCCTGAGGTACGCACAGGTTCTCCAGCCCAAAGGCGACTTCCAATTCAACCGTGCCGCAGAACAGCTGCGTCTCGGGGTTCTGGAACACCATGCCCACATTTTGCGCCAATTCCGCGCGGGTAAATTCCCCCGGCGGCTTGCCGAACAGTAGTATTTCCCCTGTAATCTCAGCTTCAACGCTGCCCGGGATCAATCCGCAGGCGCACAGCAGCAGGCTGCTCTTCCCCGCGCCGGATTCTCCCCGCAGGGCCACTATTTCGCCCTCTCCAACAGAAAAATCGATGGGAGCGAACACGGGGCGCTCCGCTTGCGGGTACGTCAGGGTGAAGCCCCTGGCTTCCAAAGCGTAAGGCATATGCAGTCCTTTCACAGAACCCGCTCACCGCAGGCGCACATCCGTCAGCAGCTTGCACCATTGCTGGCTGAACTCGTCCTTCGCCAGGATCATGCGGAACGGGCCTTCGTCGCCCGGGTCAATGACAATAAAACAGTTCTCTCTGTCCAGGGCCTTTTCCATTGGCAGGGCCGAGGCATAGCCGTCCGCGGCGCTGAACACCGCGCTGCTGAAGCCCGCCGGATCGATCCCCTTCATCGCCAGCACCTCGGCAAAGGGCGCCCCCCGGTAGGTGCGCGTCTCCGGCTCCCTGCCGCTCTTCTTATAATTCGCCTCGATGTCCCGCGGCCCAAGATCCTCAATTTCCGCCAGGGTGACTTGATATTCCGCATCGCCGGCAAGCACCAGGAACGCCGTGTCATAAATGGACGCTGCTTTCCCCATGGCCTGCCTGCCGTTGAGCACGGCCAGCACGGCCACGCCAATGGCCAGAACCGCCAGCACAGCGATCACGGCAAGCGTCGATTTCTTCTTCACGCGTATCACCTACCTTACTATATACGGCACGATCATGTCCTCCGGTATGAACAGCCCGTGATCGCCGCCGTTTTCTGTCGCGTGCAGGCCATGGTCGGCGGTGATGATCACCCGGCCGTCAAAGCCCTCGGCCAGCGCCTGCACATAGCCGTCGATCTCATTGATTATCAGCATTGACCGCGCCGCGCGGGGGCCGTGTTCATGCGCGGCCTCGTCAATCCCATGGAAGTGCACGAAAATCAGGTCCGGCCCGCTTTCCAGAGCCTTTTGCGCGTTGGCAAGAACCTCTTCGTCGTTCAGCGATAGCACAGGCCTGATGCTTGTGTTGAGCAGCGCGTGGCTGCCCTCGATATAGGCGCTTGCCTTGCCCATCTTGGCGGCTATCGAAAATAAATCCTCGCTGGCCATTTCGCGGTCGTCGCGGCTGTGTATGCCATGGATATCCGGGGTTACGCCCGTGAGCATGGAGGCCAGCCCCACCTGCGAAATCGGCGGGAAGCACGCGAGCGCCTGTTTCGGCTCCAGGGATTCCAAATACGGCGCCTGCGCATACTTGAACGTTTCCCAGCCCAGGCCGTCCAGCTCGATGATCATCACCCGCTCTCCCTGTTCAAGAAAACGCAGGGCGTCGGAAAACGTTTTTGTGATCATGGTTTCCGGCGGGTCGGCCATGATCCCGGCCAGATTTTCGATTGGTTCATGGAAGTCGATGGAAAGCCTCGTCCGATTCCCCGCGCCTTCCAGGTACTGCGCGTCCCGGCCACGAAAAAATACGGTATAGCCGTCAAAGTCCATGGCGCAAAGCTGTTGTATGCCCTCCCGAAAAAATTGGGCTGGCAGCGGGCTCCGGTAATGCGTAGTATATACCGTCACGCTGCGCCCGTTGAGCTGGCTTGTGCCTTCCTCTACTATCCAACGCGGAAGGTCGTCCAGATAAAAAGCACTGGCGTAAAAACCCCACCTGAAGTTCCCGTCGCTCATCCATACTTTATACGGATCCTCCGGGTCCTCTGAAATATTCACAACCACAACCAGCGCCAGGTTCTTCACCCTTGCCGAAGGCGGGTGCAGCTCGCTTTTCAGCTCCCAGGCGTTCTCGTTGGAATACACCAGCGCGCAGCCGTCCAGCTCTTCCCCGGAAATCCGCGCGATCATGCCGTCGCCGCCAATCAGCAGGACGTCGAACGCCTCCGCCCGGGGCTGCGCCAGCGCGATGGCCTCCTCCAAAGGCATGCCTGCCGTCAGGCTGTAGCCTTCACAATCGCCGGTAACAACCAGCGCGGGCAAAGGCCCCACGCCGCAGCCCATCAGAGCAAGCAGCAAAGCCAAAATCAACGCAAACGCCATGGCGCGCCTAATTGTACATTGTAAATTGTACATTGTCAATTGATTATCCCCCACCCTTTCAATTGCCGGGTAATCCCCCAGGCCCCCGCGCCGCCCAGGCCTCCGCTCAGCGCGGCCGCGGAGAGGCTCAGCAGCAGCGGCAGCCACGGCAGGGAGAAAAACACGAAATTCACCGATACCGTGCCCGCCACGTTCGCCAGCAGCCCGGCGAACACGCAGGCGGGCAAGTTGGGCTCTTTTCTCGCAAAAATCAAAAACATCAAATCCGCCGCGATGCCCGGCAGGGTGTAGGTGAGCAGGCTCAGCGCCCCGTGGGAGCCCGCCATACCGATGGACATGGCCAGCAGGCCCTGACACAACCCACATACTGTCCCCGCGCCTCTCGCCCCGGTGAGGGACGCCGCCAGCACCAAAAAGAGCATGTACACCCCGCCGGCCACGGCCCCCCCGGGGATGAACAGCGGCCCTGTGATCACATGCGCCAGGGTGGACACCACAGGTTTCACCCCGACCCCCAGCGCCGCCATGACGGCGATGAGGATCAGGTGAAACAATGTGTATTTCGATAACCATTTTTTGAGCATGAGATACCTTTGTAGGGACGGCAAGCTTGCCGCCCATGCCAAGAATCAGCACGCCTTCACCAGCACGCCCCCCACCTGGAAGCTCACGACATTCTTCAGCCGCATGCCTGCGGGCAGCTCGGGGCCGGTATAAAGCGGTGCGTCGGGCGTGCCCTCAAGTACAAGCAGCTGCCTGGCAAAGATATCATACTTTTCTGTTTTTGTCAAGCCGTCGGCGGAAGTCATCGTCGCAAAATCGGTCTCCCCTGCGCCGATCTCCTCCAGCAGCCGTGCGATTGGAATTGCCCTGCAGTCGGCGTCATGATAGTTATAGATCTCGAAATAATCCTGCAGCCGCCCGATCAATTCGCCCAGTTCCATCTCCCGCGTAACGGGCGCCTCCTCAGCCGCACCCTCGAACGCGATTTCGCCCAGCAGTTTCACCCAGTACATCGCCCGCTCCCCCGGCACCACAAAGCGCGGGGCGATGGCCTCCCCGTTGGTCTCGAAGGCGATGAGGATGTCCCGGCTGTGAAGCACTTCGCCCGGGATGGTAATGGTGTAACCATCCGTGGCCTTCGCGGTGACGGCATCAAAGTCCATCACAGAGATGCCCCGCTTTTGCAGAATCGTCTCCAACAGCACGCCCTTCGCGTGCACCTGCTTCTCTGTACCCTTGGAGTTGATAGAGACAGCGTCCACCTCGCTCTGCTCGTATTCGCCCTTCAGCTGCGCCCCCGTGAGCAAAAAATCCCCGCCGGGCAGCCCGCTGAATACGATGCCCGCGCTGTCCGTCCGCTCGCCTGTGGAGACGAAGCCGAAGTCCTTCGGGTCGCCGCCCGCCTTCGTGATGGCGTCGGCCGCGGCGGCCAGCACCCCGTGGGAGGACAGCGTCGCCCCGGCCACGGCGTCCAGGCCCAGGCTCTGCTTTGCGACGATGCTCCTCGGCAGCTGCTCCAGGGCGCCGGCGGCGTATTCGGGGGNCTCGTCCTCGCTGAGAATCGTCAGCGCGGCGATGGAACCATCCTCGCCTACGGTCAGCCGCACCTCGATGGCCTGCGCACCATGGCCGTTGCCGGATCCAATATAGGTTCCGGGCTGAAGCCCCGCCTGCCCGCTTTTACCGCAGGCAAACAGGGCCAGCCCCAAACACGCCGCCAGCAACAGCGCGCATATCCGTTTTGTCATGGAAACTCCTTAAAAGATGAGGTCGATGACCTGCACGTTCTTCATGTACAAATTGGAGGCCTGGCTTGAACCGGGGCACAGGCGCGGGTTCGGGTAGGTCGCGTCCATCACGGCTTCGCCGATGGCGTTGTGCCAGGCGAGGATGGTCGTATCCTCCAGGGCCACCGCGGCGGTGTAGGTTGCGGAGAAGGGATTGCTGCCACTGTCGTCCACCGCCTTCACCTCCACCAGGCTGGCCGTATCGATGTCAAAATAGTCCAGGATATCCGCCAGCCGCACGCCCGTGAAGATGTAGTCCGTCACCGTGCCATAGGAGTTCACAGTCTTCATGTGCAGCGTTTGGGCATCCAGGCTGGCGAGGTCCGTCTCGTCGAATTCGAAGGCGACCGCGCCGTCAACTTTGATTTTTATCGCATTGCCGAAGGCAATCGGCGCGGGGATGTCGTAGGTCAGCTCAATGGCCTGCACGTCCTTCGCATATTTGCCGGAGGACTCCAGGCTGCCGGGGCACAGGCGCGGGTTTGGAGTATTCGTATCTTGGGTGGGGCCAGCCAGTTCGTCATACCAGGCCAGGAGTGTCTTACTGTCCAGGGCCTGCGCGGCTGTGTAGGTTGTCGCGAAGCCGTCGCCGGCGATTGCCTTGACGCCCGTCAGGCCGTTCGTACCGATTTTGAAGGCCGCCAGGATGTCAGCCAACCGCGCGCCCTTGAATTTGTAGTTGGTTTCCGTGCCCGCGGAGTTCACGGTCTTCATGTCGCAGGTGTAGATCGTCAGGCCGTCGTAAATCGTTTCATCAAAGGCGAGCAAATCCGCGCCGTTGACCTTGATGTCTATGCTGAATGGCAGCGCATCGGGTATCGCGGGGGCCTGTGTCGTCGTTGTAACAGTGGTAATCGAGGTGGACGGGGCGGTGGTGGTCGGGTCTTCGCCGAGGCCGGGAATGGTGATATTGAACCAGGCCAGGACGGCCACGAGCGCGGCCACGATGAATGCCCAGGCGCTTTTGAAGAAACCGGCGATGCTGTCGAACATGGTTTGCTTTCCTTTCGCGATAAAAATTTTGGTGTATGCTATGGGACACGGGTCAGCTCAATGTGATGGATTCCACCCCCCTCAAATATTTGCTGGCATCCGTGGCGCCGCAGGGGCACAGTCGCGGCGGAGAGAGCGGTTCTCCCGCGTCATCCCATGCCAGCAGGGTTTTGTCGGAAATGATGTCGCTGTAGGTATATGTCAGGGTCTCTCCGTCGTCGGCTTTGGCCATCAGCGTGGCGCTGCTGCTCAACGCCGCTACGTCGACGTTCTGCGCGGCCAGGAAATCCTTCAGCTTCACGCCGGTGTAGACGCGGTCCTTCGCCGTACCCACCTGATTTACGGTTGTCACGGAGATCGTCACCGCACTGCCCGCCGCCTTTGCCTTTGCAACGCTGACGGAGAAAGTGCCCTTCGTCACCTTCGCGGGCTGCCCCTGTGTCGTGGTGGTAGTGGTAGTCGTCGCGATAGTGGTTGTTGTGGTCGTTGTCGGCCTGGTGGTGGTGGTAGTCGTCGTCGCCGTGGTTGCCTTGGTGGCAGCAGTCGGCTTGGTGGTAAGGGCAATGGTGGCTGTAACCGTCGGTGCATTTGTTTTCGCGGTTGCGGTTGCAATCGTTACGATAGGCTGCGATGCCATGGCCGACACAGCGCTCGTATCCTCCTGCGTGAGCTGCGTAATAGACGGCAAGTCCGGGAAGGGGAACGTAAAGGCCGATGTCTCCTCCTGCGTCAGCGCATCCATTGTGGTTTCGGGCTCAGTCCCCTCCCCGCCTTGCACGGGGCTTGTCCCGCAGGCGGCAAGAACAGAGAGCATCGCCAGCGCCAGGAGGAGCACAAAAAATCGTTTCATATGGAGCCTCTTTTCAAAATCAAAAAATAGTGCGGACCGAAGAATCAGTCCACACCAAAACACTCCCCTGCTTTCCAGGGGTGATGACGCAGATTCTTCTCAAACACGGAACGCATACCTGTTTCCGGGTATACGCATTGGCCTCACACCTTGGCTTTCGCTTTAGGTTACAGGCTCGAATTTGCGCTGTTATTCAATTATCATTTCTATCTTAGCACAACGGCAGGAGGAATGCAAGCCTTTTCCCCACTATTTCACAATAATCATTCACCGGCGTGCTGAAGGCCGCCGCCAGCCCGCCTCCGCCAAACAACACTGCGAAGAAGACGCTGATGGCCGTGATGACCCGCGAAAGCGGGTAGAAGACGGCGCCTATCATGGGGAGGCCTCCTTGTATGCCCGGGAGCTACCCCCCGATCCTCGCCCGGTCCGCCGCGGCCAAATCCATCCTGCCCGTGGCCTCGTAGGCCATGGCGCGGTAGGTATAGGCGTTGGCGTTGCCGGGGTTGAGCTCGATGGCGCGGGTGAGGTCGCCTATGGCCTCGGGGTAGAGGGCCTGCATGTAGAACGATGTGCCGCGCAGCGTCACCAGCTCCGCGCTTTCGCCCATACGCATCATAGCCTGCGTGAAATCCTGTATGGAGGCCTGGTAGTTGCCGGTGGCAAACTGCGTGAGGCCCCGGTAGGTATACGCCGCGCCGGACGCCGGGTCGATCGCAATCGCCTGGTTCAGGGCGTTCAGGGCCGCCGGGTAATTTTGGCTGTTGTAGTAGTCTCTCCCCTGGGCCAGCAGAGGGTCTTCCACCGGCGGAGCCGGGGGCTGCGTCTGCCCTGGGACAGGATCGGTCTGCCCCGTGGGCTGGGTGGCTTGTCCCGATTCCGTCGGCGGTTCAATGGGGCCAGGCTCCCGTTCCGGCAGGAAGAGCAGCAAGCTCATTCCCACCGCCACGGCAGCCACCACTAGCGCGCCCGCAACCAGGATCCAGCGGTTCTTCTGGCGTGTCGCTTGCGCCATGGGGTCCACTTCCGGATCCCAGTGTACGCATTCCACGATGTCTTTGCTCATTTTTTAGCACCTCCCAATTGTGCGTTTGCCAAAACGTTGGTGTCGAATGAAAACAGTAAATCCTCCTGGGTTCTTGCGCGCGCAAATGCGAGCTTGATCATCTCGTCAAGCAGCTGTGGATACGGCAGGCCCGAGGGCTCCCACAGGTAGAACGACAGCGAGCCGGGGATGGTATTGATCTCGTTGAGCCAAACCTCGCCGGTCTGCCCGTCCATCAGAAAATCAATACGCGCCACGCCGTTGCAATCCAGCGCCTGAAACGCCTCGATTGCAAGGCCCTGTATGCGTTCGGCCAATTCAACTGAAATTTCAGCCGGAATTTTTCTATCCAGGCTTGCCATGCCCTTCGATCCGCCGCCTGAAGAAGCCTTCGTCCCGCTCTTTGATTTCCCCCCACCCATATACTTGTTCTCATAGCTGAGGATTTCGTCGGCATTCAGCGGCTCCTCGCACACGGAGGCCCTCGCCTCGTCGGCGTTGCCCAGCACGGAGCAGTTGATCTCCCGAAGGTTCTGCACTGCGGGTTCAACAAGAACACGCGCAGAGAACTGAAACGCCAGCTCCAGGGCCGTTTGCAGGGCTTCCCGGTCGTCCGCCCTGGTGATACCCACGCTGGAGCCCAGGTTCACCGGCTTGACGATCACCGGATACCCGAATTGTTCAATACGCGCAAGCGCTTCCTCCGGGTCCAGATCATAAGCGCTTGCCCGCAAAATCACACAGTCCAGCACGGGGATGCCCGCGTCCCTGAACACGCACTTCTGCGCGTATTTGTCCATCCCCAGCGCCGAGGCCGTCACGTCGCAGCCCACGAAGGGCACAGCGAGAAGGCGCAGCAGGCCCTGCAGGGTGCCGTCCTCCGCGTTGGTGCCGTGCACGATGGGAAACACGCAGTCCAGCTCTGCCAGCACGTTATTCCCGAAGGCCTTGGCGGGATGGCGCAGCAGCACGGCCCTGTTGCCAAGTTTGGCCGGGATCACCTGCTGGCTTTTCTTCACCAGCGCGTCAATATCCCTATATGCCTCAAGCTGCCCCACAGCCGGGCCTATGTAGAAGGCGTTGTCCTTCGTGAGGTACACCGGCAGGACGTCGTATTTCTCCGTGTCCAGCGCGGCGACGGCCTGCAGCGCGGTGATGACGGAGATCTCGTGCTCCACGCTTTTGCCGCCGAACAATACCGCTAATTTTAGTTTCATAGGCACCCCCTCAATAATTATCGGGCAAGTCGTTCTCCAGCAATATGATCTTGCGGCCGTCATACGGCAGGGCGTAGACCTTCGCCAGCGCCTCCCGCAGCGTCTCCTCCACGATGAGCTTTTCAGGCGCGAACCCCGCCGCCAGAATGCCCTCCCGGATGGGCTTCGTCTGCGCCGCGCCCACCAGGGCGATATAGCCGCACACGGCCGCCGCCTGTTCGCCGAACCTGCGGTTGAGCTCCTCCTGCTTCGCCCCCAGCTCGATCATGCCGGGCGTGACGAGCACCTTCGTGCCCTCGAACAGCGCCAGGGCATCCAGCGCGGCCCTGGCGCCGGTGGGGTTGGAGTTATACGCGTCGTCGATCACCAGCAGCCCGCCGCCCTTATCGAGGAGCTCCAGGCGGTGCTGCACCGGGGCAATCTTGCGCATCTGCCCCTTCAGCGCCCGCAGGGGCACCCCCAAGGTGTGCGCGGCGGCGGCAGCCCCCACCAGGTTCACCACGTTGTGGCGGCCGATGAGCCGCGCTGTGAAGGCCTCCCGCTCGCCCTGCGGCGTCACGAACGTGAAGGTCGTCCCCCGGTGGTCGGCGGCGATGTCTTCGGCATAATAATTGCTGCCGTTCCCGAACGGCGCATAGGTGATCACGTTCGGGTACTCGCCCAGCTTCGTCTGTATGTTTTCATCGTCCCCGTTGGCGAAAAGAATCCCTCCCGCGGGCAGGGCATCCGCCAGCTCAAACTTCGTGGAGATCACGTTCTCCAGGCTGCCGAAGGTCTCCAGGTGCTGCGGCCCGATGGAGGTCAATATGCCGTGCTTCGGGCGCACAATCTCGCACAGCTCCTTGATGTCGCCCACATTCTTCGCGCCCATTTCGCAGATGAAGATTTCGTGGGCGGCGGTGAGCTGCTCGCGGACCGTGCGCACCACGCTCATGGGCACGTTGGCCCCGCCGGGGGTCATGAGCACGTTGTATTTCGCCCGCAGCAGGGTATGCAGGAAGTGCTTTACGCTGGTTTTGCCATAGCTGCCCGTGATGCCAATGATTGTAAGGTTCGGGGAATTTCGCAGCTTCTCTTTGGCCTCCTTGATGAAATGCCCGCGAACCGCGCGCTCGACAGGCATGTTGACGGCGTTGGCCAGCAGCACCGTCCATGGCGCAAGAAACTGCAGCGTATAGCAGCCGAACAGCACCCAGCATCCGCCGAGCAAAAGCACAAAGGCGTCGTTCGCCTCCTGCGGCATGATAAGCAGATAGTACGGTACGGCGAACGCCGCCACATGCAGCAGCTGCAAAATCACAATCGCCGCGAGCATACGCTTGACGCGGGCGGTATATACCAGGGGCTTTTTCACCAGCTGTTTCTTCGCCTTGCCCTGCCAGAAGAAAAACCCGCCTCCCAAGGGAATGAACAGCAGCGCCCACCTTCGGGCATTGCGGAATATCCACCGCGCCTGCGTGCCCGGCACATAGGAGTTCAGCTGGAACATGTGCAGGTAATAGCGCACGCCCAGCGCCGTGCCAAACAGCGTGACGGCATATGCGATTGCGAAAATCGCCAGTGTCATTCTCCGTTCTCCGTTCTCAATTCTCAATCCCCATGAATGAGGCAATCACCCGCAAAAACTGCTCCTGCCGCTCCAGAAAGGCGTAGTGCCCCGCGTTTTCCAGAATCACAAGGCCCGCGTTGGGCAGCTCGCGCTCCATCCGCTGGCCGTCGGCGAGGGGAGTCTGGTCATCGTCCCGGCCCCAGATGAGCAGGGTCTCCTGCTTGACCGAAGGCAACAGGCCTGCCAGGTCTTCATTGACGGTGTTCACCAGCACCTGCCGCATCATGGGCGAGGCCGCGCGGTAGTCCGCCGAGCCATAGTGATTCCTCGCGCGCTCCATGAGCCCCGGGAAGGGCTTCAAAACTCTCTTCGCCAGCTGGTATCTCTTTGCCTTGCCGGAGGCTTTCTTGCCCGGCGCAGGCTTGATACCCGCCGCGCCGACCAGAATCAGCTTGGTGAACCGGGGCGTCTCCAGTTGCCGCGCGGCAAGCTTCAGTATCACCCGCCCGCCGAAGGAGTGCCCCAGCAACGCGCATTCCCCGATGCCCAGCGCGGCCAGGAAGCCCAGCGCCAGTTCCGCGTAGCCATCCACGTCCCAAGGGCTCGGGGGCTCGGGGCTGTGCCCGAAGCCGGGGAAATCCAATGCCAGCACGCGGTATTTCCGCGCCAACAGGCCCATCAGCGGCGCGAAGAGCGTGCCGTCCGTGCCCCAGCCGTGCAATAACAATATCGCCGGGCCACTCCCCTGCTCCTCATAAAAAATTTTTTGGTTGTCGATTGTGATGGTCATAGTATCCTATCTTATGTGTACGCACAAAGAATTAAGCATTAAAATCCAGTACGGTCTTGCCGAAGCCCTGCTGCATGTCCCTGCGGAACGCCTCGTGGATGTCCGCGATGCCGCGCACGGGCACAACGTCGGCGATCAGGCGCTCGAGGGCTTGCCCGACCCAGGCATTTTTCTCCAAGGTCCCGGCTGCACATTGAAAATCCTCCAGCCCGGAGCGCGACGAGCCGAACAGCCGCAGGCCCTTTTCCAGCACCATGCGCGTGTTGAGCTCCACATAGTTTTCGCTCACGCCCAGCAGGGCCAGGGTGCCCTCGGGGGCCACAAGGCCAATCATCTGGTTGATGGCCGGCCGGCAGCCCATGCCGCCCACGCACTCGAAGGCGTGGTCGCACAGGTACTCCCCGGGTGTTACGCGTGCATGGTCCACATGCAAACGATGATCGGCGAAGGAGAACCAGGCAAGCTTTTCATGCACCGTGCCCAGCACCGTCAACTCGCAGGCAGGGTAGAGCGCGCGCAGCAGCAGCGCCGTGATGTACCCCAGGCTGCCGTCACCCCACACGGCCAGGCGTCCGCGCCGCCCGTGGGAGAAGCGCTCAAAACGGGTGATGGCATGCATGGCCACGCTGACGAGTTCCAGGAAAGCGCTGACCTGCGGGCGGGTGTTCGCCGGCGCCCGGGCCAGGCGGTCCGCCGGGCTGAGTACGTACTCCTGTAAGTAGCCGTCGTAGCCGCTGGAGCGGAACCGGCTGCTGGGCAGGTAATTTTCGGCGATGAACTCGTCCTGCTGCGTGGGGATGTTCGGGCAGGGGACGACCAGCTCGCCGGGCCTGAAGCTGCCCGACGGATCGAACATCACCTCGGCGGCGCACTCGTGAATCAGGGCCATGGGAAGCTTGTTCCGCAGCACCTCCTGGGATCGGGTGCCCTGGTAGTATCGCTGGTCAGCCCGGCAGATGGACAGGAAGCGCGGGCGCAGCAGCGCCTGGCCCATCGTAAGATCCAGCTCCTCGCAGGCGGCCTCGATCATGCCCGGGGCCGTCAGGCGGTAGACGACAGAGATCATGACGCCACCTCGCCCTCCTCCGGCGCATCCAGCCCAAGCATCGCGTGGGCCACTTTCAAATCAAACGGAAAAGTGATCTTGATGTTGTGCACCTCGCCGGGCACCAGGGCCACGGGCTCGCCCCGCAGGGAGTAAATCTTGCACGCGTCGGTGAGGACCGCCTCCTCCTCGGGCCGCAGCGATTCGATCAGGGCCCGCAGCTTGGTTGCCGTGAAGGTCTGGGGCGTCTGCCCCTGGTACATCGACGTGCGCGGCGGGATAAGCGAGATAAATTCGCCGTCGTCGCTGCGCACGATGGTGTCGGAAGCAGGCACCACGGTGTCGCATGCGCCGTGCTGCTTTGCCGCGGCGATGTTGTCGCTGATCACCCGGTGGGTGACGAAGGGCCGCACGGCGTCGTGGGTGAGGAGGATATGGTCCTCCTCGCAGCCGAACTGCTCCTTTACGTAGTCCAGGGCGCAGCGCAAGGTGTCGTTGCGCTTTTCGCCGCCGGCGATGACTGCCACGTTGTGGCCTTTCGGCAGATGCTGATTCAATATATCCTGCGTAAAGCCCAGCCACGAGGGCGGCGTGAGCACCACCACGCGCTCCACTTGGGGGTGCACAAGGAATTTCTCCACCGTATGGACCAGGATGGGCCTGCTGCCCAGCTGGAGGTACTGCTTGGGCATGTTCACGTTGCCCATGCGGCTGCCGACGCCGCCGGCAAGGATGGCTGCCAGGATCATGTGTAGCCTCCTATTTCTTCACCATCGTATCATACACATCGCACACCTCGTCCGCGCTGCCGCTGGCAATGATGCGATGGTCGTTCAGCAGAATCGCCGTATTGCACAGGCTCCTCACCTGCGCCGTGTTGTGCGAGACGAACAGCACCGTGACGCCGCGGTCGAACATCGCTTTGATTTTTGCCTCGCTCTTGTTGCGGAATTTGGCGTCGCCCACGCTGAGCACCTCATCTATGATAAGGACATCCGGCTCCACCGCCGTAGCGATGGAGAACCCCAATCGCGCGCGCATGCCCGAGGAATAGTTTTTCACCGGGGCATCGATGAAATCCTTCAGCTCGCTGAATTCCAGAATTTCGTCGTAGCGCTCCTGGATATACTTGCGCGAGTAGCCCATCGTCGCGCCATAGAGAAAAATATTCTCGCGGCCCGAGTAATTCATGTCGAAGCCCGCGCCCAGCTCCAGCAGGGGGGCGATTACACCGCTGATTTCCACCGTGCCCTCGGTGGGCTTCATCACCCCGGCGATGACCTTCAGCAGGGTGCTCTTGCCCGCGCCGTTGAAACCCAGGATGCCCAGGCGCTCCCCCGGCTGCACCTCGAAGGAGATGTCCCGCAGGGCCCAGAACTCGGTGTATTGCATCTTGCGCTTGAGCACGCGGATGATGTATTCTTTTAGGTTATCGACCTTTTCGCTGTTCATGTGGAACATCATGGAGACGTCCGACACGCGGATGGC
>JGI24702J35022_10001185_pt1 | contig 16211 bp, 7 predicted proteins | sample TergutTh196P4_FD_35022 | JGI IMG/M metagenome (IMG submission 35022)
CCCGCGCTCCCAGTGGGAGCGGAGGCTTATTTCTTCATTTTCCGTCGGGCTATTGCCGCTGCGCCCAAAAGGCCGGTTCCAAGCAATACCAGCGTACCCGGCTCAGGAACAGGAACATCGGCATCAAGCATATCGGAGTCAATATAACCAAAAATAACAAACCCCACATCCCAGCCCCCAGTCCACTTACCGTTACCGTCAAAATTGGGATCAAGGGCGATATCGAGTTCCATGTCAATATTTTCATTTAAGATCCCGAGGATATCTATTTCAATGCTCGGTTCTCCTTCATAGATGGAGAATCTTACCGCGTCAATTTCATACGCTGTAAATGTAAACTCTTTGGTTGTTACAAAATTAATTTCTTTCAGATCAAAGGGAGCGAACATCGCTCTGTACCAATCGTAGTCTTCGTCATAGTCTTCGTTATAAATATTATCGTCGCCCCTGAACTGAAATTCTACGTCATATGTTGGCAGAGTGGGGACGCTGTAGGATTCAAAAACCCCCTCCCCGTCGTAAAATTCAACAGATGAACTAAAAATTTTTATAGAGTACGCATATCTAGCATCTTCAAGATCGGTAATACGATTTCCATCTTTATCAAATAGAACCGCAGCGGACTCTCCATCAAACCACGCCTCTGAATACACCAGATCAGCTAGAGCGCTTCCGTTCAGCATGGTCATAGCAACTATAGCGATTATTGCTGTTCTGCAAATCATTTTTATCATTCCTTTACTCCTTCATTCCTTTATTGGCGCCTGGTTTCCTTGTAATGGCATAACTTATTTATGCAATAGATGTGCCAAACACATATTTCTTTCGTATTTATCGACTTAAATCAATTTGTTTCAATAGTTTACCGCAACATTAACCAGTGCCTGACGAAAACGGCGATTTCACTATATTGTAAATGATTCCGACGCGCCCTCGGCGTAATTTCCGGACATGCGTACTGTAATTATTTGAAAACATTGCAGATACAAAAATATTAAAAAGTGTAAAGAAACCTTTACACTTTTTAATGTTTTTATTTGCCGATAGGTAAGCCGCCGCGCGTCTGGCTGTTGCCCGCAGTTAGCGCTGTATGTGGACAGGCGGGCGCCAGACATGGGAGCGCAGGCGTCCCCGCCTGCGGAAAGCAGCGGACGTCAGAGCGCTCGTTAATATCGCGCGATGTGAGAAGAGAAACCTATTCAGGCATTACCTAAATATATGCAGCATGGGATGACGCGCGTTGCCTTCCGCAGGCGGGGACGCCTGCGCTCCCATGTCAAAGATGCGGGCGAGACGCCCGCGTTCCCAGGGTTTTCGGATGTCGCCTTAACTCATCTCGTACCATACAACGTTCTTGTTCTTCGCTGCTTTCCGCAGGCGAGACGCCTGCGCTCCCATGTCATGCAGGCGGGGACGCCCGCGCTCCCAGGGTTTTCGGATGTCGCCTTAACTCATCTCGTACCATACAACGTTCTTGTTCTTCGCTGCTTTCCGCAGGCGGGGACGCCTGCGCTCCCATGTCTGGCGTTCCCATGTCAAAGATGCGGGCGAGACGTCCGCGCTCCCAGGGTTTTCGGATGTCGCCTTAACTCATCTCTTACCATACAACGTTCTTGTTCTTCGCTGCTTTCCGCAGGCGGGGACGCCTGCGCTCCCATGTCAAAGATGCGGGCGAGACGCCCGCGTTCCCAGGGCAGGCGGGGACGCCTGCGCTCCCATGTCATGCGCTCCCATGTCATGCGCTCCCAGGGTTTTCGGAGCTTGCCTTCAACTATCGGCCATCAAAAGCTTTGATTTTACTCCGGAATTTTATAAAATGACGTTGTTTTGGAGACAAAGCAAAAAAAGAACGGGGATATATATATATGAAAATTCGCGCAAAAACGATACTCGCTATTATTCTTACAAATCTGATAATAATCATATTCAGCATTTCAGCCGGAATAATTTTTGTCACTAAAGACAACGACGAGTCATTAAAAGCAAATTTAAGTTTGATAGCGGACATTGCCGACCATTTTATAAGCAGCAGTATGTATGGTCTTAAATTGGAAATCCGGTCGGCGGCGCAAAGCCTTGCGGCGTCGGATGAAGAAAAATGGCGGGATATTCTAGCGGAACAAAGCGCTATTTACCCTGATTTTATCGGGATGGCGATTTTTGACGCATCAGGCGGGTTAATCGCTGCAACGGGGGAAAAGCCGGCGGGAGTCGAGGTAATGTCCGATAAATATTTATCGCGGGCACTTTCGGGGAAAACGGCGCTTTCATCAACCTGGCAGGAGAAATTTGAGGGTGTAGATGAAGATGAGGTAAATGAATCATTCTTTTATATGGCGACAATGCTCCCGGGTACTAATAATAAAATTTTAACGGCAACGCTTCCGGGATTGTATTTCAGCAAACTTCTCGCAGATTTTAAAATTTGGAAAACAGGACACATTTTTATTACCGACAGCGATGGATACGCGGTATCCAATCCGCGCGAGAATTGGGTAAATGCCCGTTTTAATTATATAAGCATCGCCGACGCAGATGAAAGATATGTGGAATTGGCTGATACGGTAAAACTTATGACGCTTGGAGAAAGCGGGATAGGATACTATACGATTTACGGTTCAGGTTTCTCCGACTACTCCCGTATGTGTATTTACAGACCAATTTCCAGCTCCAGTGAAGGATGGAGCCTGGGAGTTGTCGCGCCTCTCCCCGAGAATCCATTCAACAGCACCAGAACCGCGCTTTTTGTGGTCGCAGTTATCAGCATATTATTCAACGTCATATTTGCGGTATTCGCGTCGAAATTCGTAAAAAAACCATTTGAGGAGATTGTGTCGTTAAAAGAGAAAGCTGAAGTTGCAAATGCGACAAAAAGCTCATTTCTTGCCAACATGAGCCATGAAATAAGGACGCCGATGAATAGTATCGTAGGTTTTTCCGAATTGGCTCTGGACGATGAAATTTCACCCAAAACAGAGGAGTATTTAAGGAAAATCAGTGAAAACGCCAAATGGCTCCTGCAAATCATCAATGACATTTTGGATATTTCAAAGATTGAGGCCGGTAAAATGGAGCTGGAGTCAATACCCTTTGATTTGGCGGCGACGCTTTCCAGTTGTAAAAACATGGTTTTACCCAAGGCCGTTGAAAAGAATCTGATGCTGCATTTTTACGCGGAGCCTTCAATCGGAAAAAGACTGGTCGGCGACCCTACAAGACTGCGCCAGGTATTTATCAACCTTCTTACAAACGCTGTGAAATTCACGCACATCGGGACTGTTAAATTATCGGCAGTCATTACCGAGTCTCACGGCGACGGCGTAACCTTACAGTTTGAGGTAAAAGACAGCGGCATAGGCATGAGTCCAGAGCAAATTATAAAAATATACGATCCGTTTGTGCAGGCGGACGCAGGCACGACGCGACATTACGGAGGTACGGGACTCGGCCTTTCAATAGCAAAAAAAATAATTGACGCAATGGGAGGTGAGCTGAAAGTAGAAAGCACGCCTGGCGTCGGCAGTAAGTTTTATTTCAACCTGACATTTAAAACGATTGATGTTCCCGTAAATAACAACGAAAATGAATATCCGTCAGATGGACAAACGCTTGACAAGCCTTTTTTCAAAGGTGAAATCCTGGTTTGTGAGGATAACCATATGAATCAACTGGTTATTACCGAGCATCTCGAAAAAATCGGATTGAAAGCGGTAATAGCTGAAAACGGGCTGTTAGGCGTCGATATGGTCAAAAAACGCCTGCAAGACGGCGCGGCTCCTTTTGATTTGATTTTTATGGATATACATATGCCCGTAATGGACGGGCTTGACGCGTCGTCGAAAATAAATGAATTGAAAACGGGAACGTCTGTCATCGCGCTCACCGCCAACATTATGGAAAGCGATATTGATATATATAAGAAAAGCGGCATGAGCGATTATTTGGGCAAACCCTTTACATCACAGGAGTTGTGGCGGTGCCTGTTGAAATATCTCAAGCCGGTTGGCAGGCAGGACGAACAGGCCGGCAAAAACGTGGAAGAAGACGCTGTGCTTCAAAAGCAGCTCAGGGTTCATTTTGCTAAAAACAACCAAAACAAATTCAATGAAATCTCGGACGCTTTGAGCGCGGATGATATTGAATTGGCGCACAGGCTTGCGCATACCTTAAAAAGCAATGCGGGCATGATTGGCAAAACAGGATTGCAAAAAGCCGCAGCCGCAGCCGAGGCTCTGCTTAAAAATGGCGCGATCCCAATTGCCGGCGAGCATATGACGCGGCTTAAAATTGAACTGGATTCCGTTCTTGATGAATTAAAGCCGCTGCTTGATAAATCCGCCGCGCAGGTTGCGGTTGATCGTTTAAGTTCCGAACAAACGATGGCGTTATTTGAAAAATTGCGAAGTATGCTTGAAAACATAAATCCCGAGTGCGTGAATACGCTCGACGATATACGCGCTGTTTCTGGAACGGAAGAGCTTGTCCGGCAGATAGAAGATTACGATTTTGAGTCGGCGGCGCTGACGCTTGCCGAATTAATGAAGGGTTGTGAGAATCATGGATGAATTAAAGAAAAACAGCATCCTTATTGTGGATGATGAAAATGCGAATATCTTGGCGTTGACGCATATCCTCGGCGCCGACTTTATCATTTACGCGGCTAAAAACGGCGTAAAAGCCATAGCTGCGGCAGAAAAGCATTTACCCGACTTAATCCTGCTTGATATTGTCATGCCCGAAATGGACGGGTACGCAGTAATCCAGGCGTTGAAAGATTCTGAAAACACCCGCGATATCCCCATTATTTTCATCACGGGGCTTAGCGACGCCAGCAACGAGGAAAAAGGGCTTTCCCTGGGCGCCGCGGATTACATAAGCAAGCCTTTCAAACCTGCTATCGTAAAATTGCGGGTACGCAACCAAATTAAAATTGTAAATCAAACGCGCCTGATAGAACAAATATCAATGATGGATCAGTTGACTTCCATGCCAAACAGACGCAGCTTTGACAAACGAATCAACATGGAATGGTCAAGAGCGGCAAGGGAAAAATCACCCATAAGCATTCTTTTTATAGACGTAGATAAGTTTAAGGTTTATAACGATACGCATGGACATCAGCAAGGCGACGCCGTACTGCGCGTAGTGGCGTCAGCCATAACCATGTCTATAAACCGTCCGGCTGACTTTGCAGCCCGTTGGGGCGGGGAAGAATTCGTTGTTTTATTGTCGAATACCGACTTAAACGGCGCGTTAATTATTGGTGAAAAAATACGGCATAATATCGGCGCCAGAACTATTTTCTGCGCGGACGGCATGGAAACGAAGGTGACGGCAAGCATTGGCATAAAAACACAATTGCCTTGCCGGGACTGCCAACTTGACCACTTTATTTCAGACGCCGACAAGGCGCTTTATAAAGCAAAGGAATCAGGCCGGAATCGGGTGTGTCATTCGGAATAAACAATTTGTATGGGCAACCTCCGCGTTCCCAAAGTAGAAAATGAAAATTGCAATGCCTGGCGAAAATATGAAACATGGGATGAGATACGTTGCCTTCCGCAGGCGGGGACGCCTGCGCTCCCATGTCAGGCGCTCCGCCTATCCACATACAGTGTTAACTGTGGGCAACAGGCAGAGCGAGTACACCATATTTTACCGCGTTAGAATGCCTGGCCGATGCTGAAAAAGAATGCGCCGGCGGATTCGCCGGGACGCCGGTCGAGCTTGAAGCCGTAATCGAATCGCAGCGGAACAAATTTAATTTTCAGGCGCAAGCCCGCGCCGGCGCTTTTGCGAATGCTGAAATTGAAATCGCTCAAGCGCTCATAGACATTGCCGATGTCCAGAAAACCGACGCCGTGCAGAATACTCCAGATAGGGAAACGTATTTCGTTATTAAAGAGAAACAGCCCCTCGCCTCCCCTGGCGCGCCACGAACCGTCTTGCGTCATTTCCGCTCCAAGCATATCCTGTTCAAAACCGCGCAGTGTCGTACCGCCGCCGGCGAAAAAACGCTCCGGGTAAATGAGTTCACGTCCGCCTGTGAAAAAATGTTCCGGGGATATTTCAAGGGAAGGGCGCTCGCGGTTTCCAAAAGTGGACGCAAGCCCAAGCCGCAGAGCGCCGGCATAGACAAACCTGGCAGGCAGCCTGTTGCCTTCCTGATCTTCGGTCTTCAACTTCAGATATTTGTCGAGCGCTACGTAACGGAAATACTGACCGTAATAACGCGCGAAACCTGTTTCAGATCCCAGCCAGGTCGGGCCGAATTCAAGCGTGTGCGACGCAAATTCACCCCTGGTTGCGTCCAGGGCATTGTCCCGCGTATCGCGCATGACAGTGGCGGCTAGTCTGGCTACCGTTACATTTTCCTGAAAAGCGGTATTTCCCTCTGCCCGGCACTCGTAATCGTTCTGCGGTTTTAATTCCCAACTCACATAATCGTAGCGGTAGCCATAATCAATCCGGTATGCCCGCGGAAGCGTCCGTTCCTGTGTTAGTGAAAAGCCTGTCCGCTGGGAGCAGTATGCGGGACGATGCTCAGTATTCATAAAGGCGCCGGCATCCATCCTGAGATGCAGAGATCTGATAAAAGGCTGGTTGTAATAGACGCGGCCTTCCTTGAGTTCCGAATCATAACGAAACCGGAATCCCAGACTGGAAGCGCGTCCCAGCACATTCGTGTTTTTCACCTCAAAAATCCCGCCCGGTCCGCGGTCTGTATCGTAATAAAGCCCGTACTGCATACGGTAAGGCGCGTTTTCGCGCAGCCTTAGCCTGACGCGCATATTTTTCCTGGATGGATCGGCGTTACCGTTGCCGGCGGCGATTTCATCGGTTTGAAAATCGACCGAGGCGTATGTGCCGGTTCCGTATAACCGCCGCCTGCTCTCGTTGATTTTTTCAAAATTCAGCGCGTCTCCCGTCTGAAAATCCAATTGACTCGTCACAAAAGACAGGCTGTTGCGCTGGTTTCCTTCGATTTCGATTTCCTCAATGAAAGATTGCCGACGTTCCGTAATCTGGAATGTCAGATGTGCCAGCGCGTTTGGCGTATCCTGCACTACGCGGAACGAGGCGGAAACATCGTTATAGCCGTTGCTGTGATACAGGTTTTCTATCGCCCTTAGCGAGTTGCGCAGGTTGTCCGGACTGTAGAAACTGCCGCTTGATGTCGGAATAACCATCCAGAGGCGGGTGTAGCTAAAAGCGCTGTTGCCGGTAAATTCCAATTCGCCGATGGTAAATAGCGGTCCCTCGCGAATCTCTATGACCGCTTCGCCGGAACTGGTTTCAGGATCAAGATCAAGACGGACAACAGCCATCGCTGAAAGGTAGCCGCGTTCGCGGTAATACCTTTGAATATATTCGGCCGCTTTTTCGGGATTGGTATAAACATCGAGTTCGAGTCCCGCCTTTTTGATTACCTGCCGCAGTTCAGCGCTGCCGATTTCAACCGCTCCTGAAAATCTGACGCCGACGCCGGAATAAAGTATTCCAGGCGCTATATAAAACACAACCTGCCTGACTTCCGTTTGTGAATCGTCTTGCGCAATAATTTCCGCCTCGGCGGATATCTCGGCTTGCAGATAACCTCTCGCCATCATGTCGCGGCGCAATACCGCGAGGCTATCTTCAATGCGGGCGCGCTCAAATGCGCCATCCGTCCATGTCCTTTCGACATTTCGGCGCGAATTTGAAGAGACGTTAAAGCCCTCAAAATTGAAGCGTACTTTCGGTCCCGGCGTAATATTCAGCTCAATGTCAACCTTATCATCCCGCGTTTCACGCTTCATGCGTATGTCCGCCTCAAGGTAATTATCACGGATATAAAAATCCTGCATCCGGTCGATGCCTTTCTGGATTTTTGAAAAATCGTAACGGCTGCCGGGTTTGGCAGCCAGACGGCCCATGAGCGTTTTTTTAGAGGAATTTTCCACGCCGGTAAAATCTATATTGCCTATTTCAAATTTTGTATTCCCGCTCGCCGCAGACTGCCGCGTTCTTTCTTCAGCGCTTTCCGGTCTGCCCTGTCTCGCCGCCGGCCGCCCTGTGTTTACGTTTCCAAACGGGATATCATGGCGGAATTCAAACCTGTAACTTTCATCTTTCTGCCTTGTGGCCTGCGTATTTAAGCGGCGCGTAATCGCGTACTGGGCGGCCCATATCTGGTCGCCGCCGTTGGTCAGGTTCATTGAATACGCGAGGCTGAAATCACGGGTAATGTCTTCGCCGATTGTAAGCCGCGCGCCGGGTTCGGATTCCGACGTAATGAAATCCGGATCAATTCGGAAGGTGCTGAGTCCCAGTGCGCGCCGCGCTTCTCCGGTAAGCATCTCCCCCGCCTGTCCAGCGAGGAGATAGAGCGCTTGCGTCTGCATTACCTGTATTTCCCGTCCCTGGGTTTCCGCTGAAGTCTGGCCTGTCAAAAGGAGGGACAAAATATCGCGTTCTGAAAGAGACGGTTCCGAAGAAAGAACCGTCGTAATCCGGTCGGGGCTGCCGTTCAGCCGCAAAGTGATATTGTATCCGGCAACTTCCGTATGCGCCTGTATGTCTATATCCGGCTCGACGCGCGTCTGGCTTACAAACGTTACCGCGCCGCGGTCAAGGTAATACTCCCGTTGATTTAGAATGATTTTGCCGCCTTCGGCAAGAGTAACGCGCCCGGTAATGGACGGTTCCATGTAAGTCCCGACAAGGCGTAAACCGCTTGCTTCAGCCTCCACCCGCGCCACGTTGTTCTGAACGAGAAGCGGAGTCATCGTGCGCGCGGAGACGTTGAAGCGGAGACGGTTCAGAATGGAATCCTGTGTCGGATCATCTGAAAGTACCACCACCTGCTGAGACTTCAGATAGTTCATAACCTGCCCGCCTATTTCGAGCGATTCACGATATATGCTTTCTTCGATCCGTATGTTTCCGCCGATTACAATGGCGTCTCCTTCAGAAGACGTTATAGTGATGTTTCCGCTGGAAAGCGATTTAAGTCCCGTCGGCGCTTCTAGAAAACAGTTGTTGAAAGACAGACGCAGATTAATATTATCAAGCAGGCCGCTGCTGTTACCCAGGGAACCTTCGCCGCTTAGTCTGCCTCCGTTTAGCATACCGCTGAAACGATCAACCGAAATTATTTCCGGTGTAAGCGCTAGACGGATATGCAGATCATCGGCAATAATGCGCGGGTTGCGGAAAGAGAACTTTCCGTTTTCCGTTTCCGCAAATCCTGAAAGTACGGGTTTTGAAAGTGTTCCTCCCGCATCGATCCGGACGTCAAAACGTCCGGCGGCTTTTATATCGGGATCGCCGAAAGTTAGAATAGCGGCGTCCAGAAATCCTTCGAGCCGCAAATCAAGCGAGTCTTCCGCGGATAACAATCCAACTGCGCCGCTCATACGGAGATTGGTTTCCGGCCCGATGACAGCCAATTGGGAAATTGTCGCCGTACCGCCGCCGACTTCGATTCGTGTAGGCATAAGTTGATAAAAGTCAAGCGTTTCTATTCTGAAGCTTAACTCGTCAAAAACAATTTCCGCTCGCAGAGACTCAAGCTCGGCTTTGTCTGCGCTGCCTTCGGCGCGAAACGAAACATTGCCTTTCATGCCGGACGGAAAGATATCGAGCATTTTCGTAGTCAGCCCGTTAACGGCAAGCTTAAACTGAACTTGGCCGTCGCGAGCTTTCAGGCCGGGAACAGTCCACGGCAGGGCGCGGAAAGGAAGTTCGCCGGATACGGCAATCTTGCCGCCGCCCCAATTGGCTGAAGCGTCCCGCAGAATAAGCGCGCCGTCCTCGACATTCGCCTTGATGTTAATTGCTTCAAACGGAAGCGGCATGTCGGGAATCTTTACGAGTCCGCGCTCCATCGTAATTTCACCTTCGCCTCCGAAAACGCCGTTAAGAACGGTGACGCCTACATCAAAATTCAAGACGCCTTCGATGTCGAAACCTTGAGGCATAAGCGCGAAAGACAGCGCTTCGGCAAGATCCACGCGGCCGTTGAGTTTCAGCGTCTCCTCTGAAATCGTTTCGGCTATGGGAACGCGGCCGGTTATTTCAAGCTGTGATCTTCGCGTCACTATAAGCGCCGGATTCGGAATCTCAAGAACGCCGGCGTGGTATCGCAAACGCGCGGGGCTGAAAAGACGCGCTTCCCTGTCCGACGCCTCCAGCGCCAGGCTTTGAATATAGGCGTTGATTTCCGTTTGCTCCGGGTTTTCCATGTCGCCTGCTGCGCGGATGACTGCGGAAACTGCGCCGCCAAGCGGCGGGACATCGTCGTCCGTCTTTAAATCGAAGATGGAAATATCCAGGTTTTCCGCTCGAAGCTCTCCACTAAAAGGGTATGGCGCCAGGAGGCCGGCGCTTGCGTCGGCGGAAAGATTGAGTCGCGGCGCCGTCACTTTGATTCGCGCGTCACGGGAATCAATATCGGCGTTTATTGAAACGGGACCGAGCGAGGTTTCTTTTCCGGCATATTTAATTTTCAGATCGTCTGCGTCAATCCGCGCCTGAATATTGTGCTGATCAATTGTTCCTTCGCCGCTAACCTGGAGATTTATCTTTTCAGGAATTGGGAAATTTTCGTGAAAATTCCAACCGCTCAGCATCATATCCCTGCCGTTTGCGCGCAGACCAAGCCGTCCGGACTCCAATTCGTAGAAAAGCCGCGCTTCGAGCATGTTTTCGGAAAATTCCATATTTTCCGGATACAGCCGCAGCAGGAATTTTTCCAATTGAATTTCCCAATTCGCAAAGACAAGTTCAGTGTCCAGCCGGCCAAGAGGTTTTTCGTATAAAAAAATATCGCTGATTGAAATGACGGCGTTTCCTTCCGGGTTCCGCGTAGAGCCTCCGATATCCGCGTTAATATCGACAACCCCGCTTAAAGGAATTTGCGAATCGAGAATTTCCTTGATAATTTCGGCGGGTACGCCCTCGGCTTGCGCCTTGAGTGAAATAACGGGATCGTCGCCGCTGAAATTCAAACTCCCTTTGAGAGCGGCCGCGGAATTATGCGGCAAGCCAAAATCGCCGGTGAAATCAAGCGTATCACCCTGAAAAAACAAGTCGGAACGAATTGCGGTTTTCAGATTTCGGAAACTTAATTCCGGAATTTCCAGAGAGGCGCTAAGTTCCGGCTGATCAAGATTTCCAGCAGCCTTGATATGGAAACCCGCCGGGCCGCTCAATTCGCTCACGACGGGAGGAATTTCATCAATATTCAAAAGACGAGCAATCTGCTGAATGGTTGCTTCTATGCCGGTATTCGTCCCGGTAAAGTCTCCGTCAATGTCCTTGTAATTTGTCAATGTGAGACGTCCGGCAGTCTCAATATCCAAAGCTCTCAATTTTGTGACGGCGATTTCAAACCGGTTGTTTTTCAGCCTGGCATCGAGGCTGCCGGAAAGCGGCAAAATATCGGCTTCCGGCTCGGCAAGATCGGCGGCAAGCGTTATGCGCGCGGACGCGGCGGCTTTATCGAAGCTGAAATCTCCTTCCCATTCAAGGCTTAGCGTTCCGCCCGCGCGGCTTGCAATATCCAGAGGCGCGTCGGAAAGTTTTATCAGCGGACGAAGATTGAGATTTTTTACTTCGGCGGATATTGAATTTCCTCCGTAAGTTCCAGGGGCGGCAAGATCACCCTTTGCCGTTACTGTCCCTTCGGGAGATGAAACGGTAATTTCAGGGAAAATCAGTCTTCCCGATCCGCTCTGCCAATTTCCCTGCAGCGCAAGCTCCAGCGCGGGCTGGTTGTAAAAGTGAAAACTGAAATCTGATATTCCGAGGCGCGCGGAAACGTCAAGTCTGTTAAAATCTCCGTTTGCGCGAATTTCGCCGGACAGTTTTCCGAGCAGCGGTTCTTCCATTGAAGCGAGCGCGGAGGCCTGTTGCAAATTTCCGGAGGCATTAACCCTTACGTCAATAAACAGCTCGTCGGAAAAATTTACGCTGCCCGCCATGTCGAGTAAAAAACCGGCGGCGGCTACACGCGCCGACGAAACCTCAAGGCTGTTTTCATTCAAATCCAACTTGCCGAATAATTGCAGTGTTTCCATCGGCAGGGTGATATCTTCGTACCGCAGCTCCGCATCCGTCTGATTTTCAAAAACAAGATTATGCGTGAATGTTTGCGCGTCGCCGCTGACGTCAAGATTCCACCCCGGGATTGTTATGAACAGATTGATTAAACGGTTGTCATATAGAAAAACGCTGTCATGAATCCCGGCGCTGAGAATCAGAATTTCGGGCGCGGTTCCGTCGTCGGATGAGGGCGGCAAAACGGGGATATTGTCGTTTCCGTCACTGTCTGTGAAGTAATTAATTTCCGGGCGGATAAGTTTAATTTCTTCGATGACTATTTTGCCCCTTAACGCTTTTGAAATGTCCAAATCAATAAAGGCTTTCGCCGCGCGAAAAACAGGCGGTAAATCGGGCGCCGCCGCCGCGCTTATTGTGAGGTTTTCAATATCCGCGCTTCCCTTAAAATAACTCAGGCGGACGGAGTCTGCGCTAACCCGGATTCCGATTGCCTTATCCAGGCGTCCGCAGAGATAGTCGAAGGCGAAACGTTTTACCGGAGGCGTCAGAAGCAGGCAAAAGACGGTAATGACCAAAATCGCGCCTGCTGCCAATATCCGGATTGCAGGTTTAACCCACCGCTTTTTCATCAGGCATCTTTTCTGATCACGCCAGGGTTTCCATTTCGTCCATTACCCGGTTGATCTTCTCCATGCAGGCGTCCATCGGCGCCTGTGTCGTCATATCCACGCCGGCCTTGCGGAGCAGATCAATAGGATAATCCGACCCGCCCGCCCGCAGCAGTTCCAGATAACTTTCCGCCGCTCCTGGTTCGCGGGCAATAACTTTTTCGGCAAGAGCAGTTGAGGCAATAAATGACGTTGCGTATTGGTAGACGTAAAAATTGTAGAAAAAATGCGGGATGTATGCCCATTCCGCGCGTATATCGTCGTCAACGACGCATCCGCCGGCGCCGTGTCCGTAATATTCCCGCGTCATATCGAGATAGAGTCCGTCCAGCAGATCGCCCGTCAGAGCCGTCCCTCTTTCGGCCAATTCATGAATTTTAAGCTCAAATTCGGCGAACTGCGTCTGGCGGAAAACCGTGGCGCGGGCATTGTCGAGGTAACTGCCAAGCAACGACAGTCTTAGCGCCGCGTTGTTTTCGGCTTTCAGCATATAGTCGAGCAGCAGGGCTTCGTTGAATGTTGAGGCGACTTCCGCCACAAAAATGGAGTAGTCCGAAAGCGCGTAGGGCTGCGCTTTGTTTGCCAGCCAACTGTGCATCGTATGACCGAGTTCATGGGCGATTGTGCCGACATCGTCGTATTTCCCGTTGTAGTTAAGCAGAATGTAAGGATGAACGTCATAGACCGAACCGTTGGAATACGCGCCGGAACGTTTGCCGTCGTTGTGATAAACGTCAACCCAGCGGCTGTTGAGCGCCGTTTCGGCCATATCCGAATATTCTTTCCCCAGCGGCTCAAGCGAGCGCAGAACATGTCCGACGGCTTCGTCGTAGGTATAGGAAAGATCGATATCCGCAGTGATAGGCGCGTAGATGTCGTAGTAATGCAATTCATCAAGCCCTAAAAGCCGCCGGCGCAGATCAAGATAGCGGCGCATTGTGTTAAGATGCCCGCGTATGCCCGAAATCAGATTAGTATAAACGGCGGGCGGGATATTGTATTCGTCGAGCGCGCGCAAAAGACAGGAGTCGTAATTGCGGGCGCGCGCGTAGAACATGTTTTTGAGCGTCTCGGCGGCGAGCTGCGCGCCGAAGGTACGGCGAAACTCATTCATCTTTCCCATATAGGCGGTGAAAACCTTTTCACGATCTTTGCGGTTGCGCGAGCGGCGGTTCAGGCTGAAAGCAGCCGGGTCGAGACGAGCGGTGACGCCGTCCTCAAGAGTGACTTCCGGGTATGGAAAATCCGCGTTCGTGAAAACGCCGTTGATATTGCCGGGCGCGTCGGCCATCAATCCGGCTTCAGCTATGATTTTTTCTTCGCTTTCGCTGCGCGTATGCGCTTTACGCCGTAAAATGTTGTCCAGTACATGACGGTACGGTACAAGGCGCGGTTCTTCTTTTATGAACGAATTTATGCGTTTGGGAGCGATACGTAGGATTTCCGGTTCGATGAAAGACGAGAGCGCGGAAAAATCAGCGGATATCTGCGATATTTCCTGATCCATCGCAAGGTATTTCGCTTCCCTCGTGTCGGTGTCGGACTTCATACTTGCATAGCAAGCCAGACGCGTATAGTCCTTGCGCAAACAGTCAGTGAAAGTGAGACACTCAAGCAGACGTTCGGGCGAGTCGGCGAGCGTTCCGGCAAACGCGACGATTTCGGGCAGAGCTGCGATGAATATACACTTTGCCGTCTCCCAGGCAGTATCGTCGGAATAGACGTCTGTGAGATCCCATTGATATTTTTCGGGAATACGCGCCCTGTCGCGTTCTTTAACATAAGAATCCTGCACAAAACCTCCCGCGGCGATTAATCCCGCCATAAAAAACACAAAATTTTATATTAAAATCATTATTTAATCAGTATTGTTTTTTCGGAGTATACTCTTATGCCGAACGATAAATATGATTTGATGAAACGCGCTGCCGCGCTTATCGCCGGCAGGGGGTACAGTCGCGGTGAATTGCGCCGGAAACTTGTCTCCGCGGTTAATGCCGATACTAAAGACGGCCTGAATGTCGTCAATACCGCTGAAATTGAAGCCACTCTGGATAGGCTGGAACAATTGAATCTTCTAAATGACGCGGAATATGCGTATAATTTTATTTTATATCGCGTAAAAGAGTCGCGGTGGGGAGAGGAAAAAATACGCGAGGCGCTGCTGAAAAGCGATATTGAAAATACCGTCGCCGACAGGGCGCTCGAACGAGTACGCGAAGAACTCGCGGCTTGCGGCAGTGACGGCATTGACGGCATTGAAAACGCGCTTATGGAATACATTGAGGGCTGCTGCCGGAAACATGGAACTCCGGCAACATTGAAAGATGCGCACAAGCTTGCCCGCCGCCTTGCCGGGCGCGGCTTTGACGAAGATCGGATAATGGACGCGCTGCGGCGGATTACTCCATCGGAAATTTTCCGGCATTTTGAAATATAGAACCTCCAGGCAGCCTCCGAAAATGTCAAAATCAAGGCTTGCGGATTGTATCAAAGCGGAGTTTATTTTATGGGTTCCAAAAGGAGACTGAATTGACTGGCAGTAATAAGATACGAGAAACATTTCTAAAATATTTTGAAGGCAACGGACACAGGATTGTTCCCAGCGCCTCGTTGATTCCATTTAACGACGCTACGCTCCTTTTCAGCAACGCGGGGATGAATCAATTCAAGGATATTTTTCTGGGCAACGAAACGCGCCCCTACAAACGCGCCGCTACCAGCCAGAAATGTATGCGTGTCAGCGGAAAGCACAACGATTTCAAGGATGTCGGCCATTCGCTGCGCCACCATACCTTCTTTGAAATGCTCGGCAATTTCTCTTTCGGTGATTATTTCAAAAAAGACGCCATACATTTCGGATGGGAACTGCTGACAAAGCATTTCGGACTTGATCCAGCCCGGCTTTGGGTAACAGTTTTCCGCGAAGATGACGAAGCCTGGGATATTTGGCATAAGCAGGAAAAAATTCCGGCGGAAAAAATCATGCGTCTCAACGAGGCGGATAATTTCTGGGCGATGGGCGATACCGGTCCCTGCGGTCCCTGCTCTGAACTACACTACGATTTTGGAACTAGTCCGCTGCCCGACCACGGCGACTGTGATCTGACATGCTCCTGCGGACGCTGGGTGGAAGTCTGGAACCTGGTTTTCATGCAGTATAACCGCGACGGCTGCGGCGAAACAAAATCGCTTCCGTCCCCGTCCATCGACACCGGCATGGGTTTTGAACGAATTACCACGATTTTGCAGGGGAAAATATCAAACTACGATACGGATCTTTTCCAGCCGCTGATTTGCGAAATTTCCGGCCTGTGCGGTAATGAATACGGCGTCAATCCCGGCGACGATGTTTCGATGCGCGTTATAGCCGACCATACGCGGGCGGCAGCCTTCGTCATCGGCGACGGCCAGTATCCGGGTAACGACAAGCGCGGATATGTCATCCGCAAGATTCTGCGCCGCGCAATGGTTCACGGCAAGCGGCTTGGAATCAAC
>JGI24702J35022_10001186_pt1 | contig 16206 bp, 16 predicted proteins | sample TergutTh196P4_FD_35022 | JGI IMG/M metagenome (IMG submission 35022)
AGAGACTAAAATACCAGACAGAACATATACAATTTCGGATTTCACGAAAGTGGAACTAGGCATGACATATGAAAAAGTGGTTGAGTTAATGGGAGAACCTACAGGATCAGTTGGCTCTGGTATTGTATGGCAGACTTATATGCTACTGGACGGATCGTACGTAAAGTTATTCTTTGGCAGCGCTCCGCCATATAGTGATAGTTGGCTAGTAGAAATATATATCGTTGATCCTAGCGGAAGAGAATTTGAGCTAAAGCAAGATTGAACACCCGGAGATGCGGACATTATTTTGGACCAAAAGTTTAAATAAATGTAAGCGAGAAAAAATGGACAATATTTCAATCGAACGGGTGTGGGAAGACGCTGGCTTTTTTGAAATTAAAATAACAGCTCAAGCAGAGCTGATCTCTGTAAGTGTCAAGAGTTATATCGAATCAGAATCGATTGACAAACTTGCTTCACAAATTGCAGCTTTTCTAAAAACAATTAGAAGCAGTTTCTTTTGGGAAAACGGGGTCAAGGGTGATTCCTTTACGCCATATGTATCTCTTGAGTTCTGGCATGACGATAATCCTAGCCATGTTATTATTGAAGTTTATATGGAAATAGATGACGGAGCTTCGTTTGACAAGCATAACTGTTGCTTTTTTATTAGGACTGAGATTGGATTATTGGAACACTTTGGTAATTCCATTGCCATGCTGAATGAGCATGGAATAGGCAAAAAAGTAATACTCAATCAAATTGATTACAGCAGTCGCTGATATATTGGATATTTACACCCGCAGGAGCTTTAGCGCTTGCATACTGATGGGGCTGTTTGGCTTAACTACTAGAAAGAGGCATCCATAACAAGACGAGAATGAAGAAAGCACCGCTGGTTCTATCAATTGTATTTACATTTCTTTTTCTGATTTGTCTGTATATCGGCTTTGTTATGCCGAGCCACTATGAAAAACCCACAGAGTACAATACTGTCCAGCTCATGGCTACTATAACGAGTATAGAAGTCGTAAATAGAGGCTACAAAATAAACACTCAGGAATATCGTAAAAGTCTAAATGTTGCCAAACAGGACATTGATATTGGCGAAATCACTGATTTTGTGGGGCAAATTGCTATTTTTAGAATCGAACAAATATGGGCGAATCAATTAGACGAAATGGTTATTATGCCCCCTATTGTAGCCCTTAATATCCAGGGTAAAGACATTATCACCCTAGAAAGCTACAACAAACGATTGGATGATTCTTTTACGAAGGGCAAAATTACGACAGCGGTTTTCGGAGTCATTTTCTTGCTACTTACTGGTATTTGTTTTATTAAAATGAAACAGAGGTAAAGTCGCTCTGCTACCAAAAATCCTAGCATCGACCAAATTGGCTGCGGCGGCGTTAAACAGTGATTCCCGCCATTTAGTAAGACGAGTTTTGCATATTTCGCAACAGTGGTAACCCAAAAGTCGGATAACATGTACTCAAATCAGTTCAGGGCACCTCCGGTAACCTCCCATTATCATAGCAGATATAGAGAGCAACAGAGAGAAAAAAGGTATAATTAGCCATCACATTCAAGGGTGGGAATGATACCCATGAAGCAGTATGTCATGTTTGCAGAGGAAGGCAGATTATCACGGCTGAGTAATATGGGTGATCCACTTGAAAAAGGGGGGTGTGGACGAAATCCTGGACCAAATATATACAGGAGGTAGTCCATGTATGCCCACCAAGAACGGATGAGGGCGGTGCAGCTTTTTCGGTGCTATTAATTATGACGCAATGCGCTACCTTGACAAACGTTTGGCACCTTGCTACAATGCCCGCAATTTTAGCGAATGGTCGCGTTTAGATGAAAATTCTTACTCAGGCGGCATCTTATACCTATACATATAGCGGGCGCACCTGGGTGCGCGCGGAGGATGTCGCTACTTGAGTCTGGTCTTGGAATATCATTCTAAACTGGAAGATATGTAGCAAGAGCCTCCCGCAAGGGAGGCTCTTCGGGTAATAAGGACAATGAGGAATGAATCAAGGAGAATGGGCGGTTGCCCTACCTAGGCCGGTGGCATGTAGCACCTGCGAGCGGATGGGGCGGTCAGCCATGAGCATGAAGCACCCGGGAATCTGGCAGCAGTATATCTGGCGGAGGACGTTTTCCATGCAAGCTATCGGCGACAATGCCGTTAGCGCCTTGGTGAACTTAGCCTTATTGAGACCAAGCGCTACGCAAGCCGTGGAAAGGCTTGCCGCCAACAACCACGTAGAAAAATGCGGCACCACCCTCGGATCATGATAGTAGGGTGGTTTTGTTTTACATAAATACAAAGGAGCGTGGCAAATGTTAATCAAAATCCTGTTACTTCTGGTTTTCTTCGCGGTCACAATCTTTGTCGGTATTTATTCCCGCAAACAGGCATCTAGCGTAAACGGATTTGTACTAGCCGGACGGTCTGTCGGGCCATGGCTCACAGCGTTCGCGTATGGGACAACGTACTTCTCGGCAGTTATTTTTGTAGGGTACGCTGGGCAGTTCGGTTGGCTCTATGGTACAGCGGCTACGTGGATTGGTCTAGGCAACGCATTCATCGGGGCGCTGCTGCCGTGGGTGATATTGGGGCGGCGTACGCGGATTATGACCAATCATCTGAAAAGTGCCACCATGCCGGAATTCTTTGGTTCTCGCTTCGGATCGCAACCGCTTAAAATCGGGGCGGCTCTTATCGTTTTTATTTTTCTCATTCCTTACACCGCTTCGCTTTATAATGGCCTTTCACGTCTTTTCTCCGTGGCGTTCAACATAGATTTCATGTATTGCATTATTGCCATGGCGCTTATCACGGGTATATATGTGGTTATCGGAGGGTACTTTGCCACGGCATTGAATGACTTCATACAGGGCATTATCATGCTGGCTGGCATCGTTGCAGTAGTGGCGGTGGTACTAAGCAACAATGGTGGTTTTATGGCTGCCATAGATGCTATGGCCCGCGTTGAGGGTGCGGCCACGGCACCCGGAGCTTATACTTCATTTTTCGGGCCTGACCCACTCGGACTACTGGGTGTTATAATTCTCACGTCACTCGGCACTTGGGGTCTGCCGCAGATGGTCGCCAGGTTTTATGCTATAAAATCCGAGAAGGCCATTGTCAAAGGTGCGGTAATCTCCACGATATTCGCGCTTGTTGTAGCGGGCGGTTGCTACTTTCTCGGCAGCTTCGGTCGGTTATACGCAGACGTAGTAGTGGTGGGAGAAAATGGTGCCGTGGCGTTCGATTCCATTATCCCGAATATGCTTGCCGGATTGCCTGACATCCTGATCGGAATCGTAGTGCTTTTGGTGCTTGCGGCCTCAATGTCTACGCTCTCCTCTCTGGTTATGACTTCATCTTCCACCTTGACGCTGGACTTCCTGAAAGGCCACGTCTTTAAAAATATGGATGAGAAAAAGCAGCTCTTGAGCATTCGTTTCCTGATCGTGGCGTTTATCATTATTTCCGCTGTTATCGCCACGATACAGTATAAGGGTGGTATTACATTTATTGCCCAGCTCATGAGTATTTCTTGGGGTGCTCTGGCCGGCTCGTTTCTTGCTCCGTTCTTGTATGGACTGTACTGGAAACGCGTTAGCAAAGTGTCTGTTTGGTGCTGTTTCGGGTTTAGCACGGTGCTTATGACCCTGAACATCTTGTTCAAAGGCAGTTTCCCGACGATTTTGCAGTCACCCATTAATGCTGGGGCATTTGCCATGCTTGCCGGATTAATCATCGTTCCGGTCGTCAGCCTGCTTACGAAGGCTCCGGATAAGGCCTACCTAGAATCCTGTTTTTCATGCTACGAGAAGACCATCAGTGTCAAAGTCCAATCCGACCTAGGTGATAGCGGAGTGTAGTCGAGCAGTGGCAAGTTGAGGAGACAGCACCGATGCCTATAACAGAAATACTCGCCGAAAATGCGCGGCGGTATGGGGATAAGATATGTTTGACCGAAATCAATCCTGAGCTAGAGGAGCGGCGTGCGCTGGCCTGGAAGGAATATGCTCTGGTGGAGTCCGCCCATGACACCCGCTACCGAAAAGAGCTGACCTGGCGTGAATTTGACGAAAAGGCCAATCAGTTTGCGCATCTGTTGCTGAAACAGGGAGTCAAGCGCGGTGACAAGGTCGGCATATTGCTGATGAACTGCATTGAGTGGCTGCCCATCTACTTTGGCACGCTGAAAACGGGGGCGATGGCCGTACCGCTTAACTTTAGATATTCGTCCGATGAAATCAGATATGCCTTAGAGCTTGCCGATGTCTCTGTGCTGGTGTTAGGACCAGAGTTTGTCGACCGCGTGCGGGCTATAAAGGATAATATCCCCGCAGTGCGCTCAATGTTTTTCGTCGGCGAGGATAGTCCGGATTTTGCCGAGAGCTACGAGGGCCTTGCAAGCTCTTGCCTCAAACATGCACCGGCGGTGGAGCTTTCTGATGGGGATGATGCCGCAATTTATTTTTCCTCTGGTACCACAGGGTTTCCGAAGGCTATTTTGCACTCTCATTTGAGCCTGGTCACCGCATGTAAGGTGGAGCATGCCCATCACGGCCAAACCCGCGATGACATTTTTCTGTGTATTCCTCCGCTATATCACACCGGAGCCAAGATGCACTGGTTTGGCAGCCTGTATGTCGGTGGCAGTGCCGTGTTGTTGCGGGGGGTGCGCCCCAAATGGATCATTGAAACGGCCGCTAATGAGCATGCGAGTATCGTGTGGCTACTGGTGCCCTGGGCACAAGATGTGCTGGATGCCATTGAAAACGGTGATATAAACCTAGCGGATTACGATTTGAGCGCCTGGCGGCTTATGCATATCGGTGCCCAACCAGTTCCGCCGAGCCTGATCAGGCGCTGGAAGCAGTATTTTCCTCACCACGATTATGACACGAACTACGGACTCTCGGAATCGTGCGGGCCCGGTGCGGTGCATCTTGGGGTGGAAAACATTCATAAGGTAGGCGCAATAGGCAAGGCCGGTTACGGCTGGCAGGTCAGAGTTGTTAGTGAGTGCGGCGAGCCGGTGAAGCCAGGTGAGGTGGGTGAACTGATATTATTCGGAGATAGTGTCATGAGATGCTATTACCGAGACCCAGAAGCCACTGCCGCTACGATCAAAGATGGTTGGCTATACACGGGAGACATGGCTTATGAGGATGAGGACGGGTTTTTGTTTCTTGTCGACAGAAAAAAAGATGTGATTATCACGGGGGGCGAGAATATCTACCCCGTACAAATTGAGAGTTTTCTGCGAGGCCATGATAAAATCAAGGATGCCGCTGTGATTGGTCTGGCAGATTACAGACTGGGCGAGATCGCTCTGGCCATCATTGAAGTAAAACCAGGTATGGAATGCGGAGAGGAGGAGATACGGCAGTTTTGTACACAGCTACCGCGTTATAAGCGACCACATCGAGTTGTTTTCGGTAGCGTGCCCCGCAACGCCACTGGAAAAATTGAAAAACCCAAGCTCCGCACAAAGTATTGCGGAGAGAATATTGTAAAAAAACAGACCGAGCTTTAATCGTTGTCGCATTCGGCCAGAGATAGCGCGTGCTAAAAGGGGGCGTTACGTGAATAAAGGGGCAATACTGGTCCTTTTTATGGCAACTCTTTTGGTTATCGGCGCTTTTGGCGGGCTTGCCTGTTCTAGGAGCGCCCTTCAATTCGACGTTGACCCTATCAGTATGACAGGAAATATTAGATGGGCAGAGGAGTGGGTCTATCTTGATGTCACAATCACCAACAATACCAATAAAGGGATACTGTGGATTCGGACTATGGAAGCAGACTCTCGTTTATCCGAGGGTGATACTAGCTTTCGATTCTCCAGCTCGGGTTCCGAAAATTTTGGCAAGGCCTCTCCCAGTTGGTTTGATAAACTCAAAAAACCGCCTATAGCGGCTAACAATAGCCAAACATTTTCTGTTCGAATCGGTTCTTCTGGATATCTTGATTCGGATTTGGAAACCGTGCTTTATTTTACAGCGTATCAGTACACGCTGACCGTCGAATGGATAGAATTTGTCGGCTATGGTAGGATGAGTAGCTTCGATAATCCCTTGAAGTTTACTTTTGAAGGGTACAGGCAGTGACTTTGTTGTTTGTCATAGTTCAGGGTTTAATAGCAGGATCAAATCTCCCTCTTTCTGATAATCAGTATTGATCCCAATATAGCCAGCAGCAACCCCCCAATGGTTATCCAAAGAGCATACCAGTAGGGGCTGGTTATCGGCGGAGTCATTCCAGGATAGGCCGTCAGTTGAAAGGCATTTGGGTAAACCAGCTCCCATCCCCATCTGACAACCTCGAAAGGGATGAACACTCTGATGTTTTCTGTAAAAGACAGCCCATAAAAAGCCACCAGCAGAACCATGGCTATAGCGCCTGCTAAGACGTTATTTCTAAGCATGGTTGATATGAAGATTGTTAAAGCTACGGCAAAAGCTGTGTAAAGCAACATAAACCCCAGCATGGTAAAGAATAACTCGCAACTTAGGGGGTCTAAATCCCAAGGCCTAGTGATACGCAAGGCGTAGATATAGCAGATGGCAAAACCTACAGTAACGGCTAGGGCGAATATAAGGTAGGACACCAAGAATTTGGCCAGAATATAGGCACCACGCCCTACGGGCTTGACTAATACGGCAGCGGCCAAGCCGTCCTTAACCTCTTTGGCCACGGTACTCATCAGCATAAAAGGGATGAGCATCAGCATCCCCATTGATAACCAATCGGTGAAATCGTATACGATATAGCCGGATTGCAGTGGATTTACCAGGGGGTCTCCGTGATAGTTGCCATCTGCCATAAAAGGAACAATCAGGCCCAGGGCAATACAGAAAGCAAAGACCAAAACAATCTTGTGCGTTTTCCAGTTTTCTATCAGCTCTTTTGGTAGCAGGACGAAAAACTTTTGCATCTTATTTCACCCCGGCTAATTTAATGAAGATATCCTCAAGCGAGGGCTGGGTAGTAATGTAGTTTATGATGGTGAATCCTTGCTGGCATATCAGTTTAGGCAGAGCGCTTCGGGCGGCAATCTGGTCTTTAAGATAGATGACTAACTCGGGCATATGCTGGTCATTTGTTCTGACGATAACATCAGAGCACCAATCATGCGTTTTAATAATGCCCGCTAGCGGGGCATTGTCTTCCAAGGTATTAACGGTAATACAGTTTTGGGAAAATTTATGTTTCAGTTCGTGGATATTCTCAGAAACCAACAAGCGCCCATGATCAATGATTCCGACTTTGTCGCTGACCCTTTCCACGTCAGATAAAATATGAGTGGATATGAAAACGGTGGCCTTTTCCTTGATATTCTTAATGATATCCAAAACATTAGCCCTGCCGATCGGATCCATGGCTGAGACCGGTTCGTCTAGGAAGAGTACTTTTGGGTTTCCCATCATAGAGGCAGCCAAGCCCAGGCGCTGTTTCATGCCGCGCGAATAGCCGTTGGCCTTGCGGTTGGCGGCATCTTTGACACCCGCTAAGTCCAGGAGCGGCCAGGCTCTCTTTTGAGCTTCTTTAAAGCTTAAACCGAATAGTTTTCCGCAAAAGACCAAGTAGTCCAAGCCGGTCATGAAGCCAAAGAACATGGGAACATCCGGTAGATAACCGATCACCTGGCGTGCTTCCATCCTGCGCGCCGTGCAGCTTAAACCATTCACATAGGCGTTGCCCCTGCTGGGTCGCGACAGCCCAATCATTAAGCGAATGGCGGTGGTCTTCCCGCTACCGTTAGGACCCAAAAAGCCATAGATAGAATTAGGCTCAACTTCTAGATTTAAATCGTCTAGCGCTGTAAGCTTGCCGAATTTTTTGCTTAGGTTAATGGTTTGTATGGCTAGATTCTTGTTAATCACAGCATTGCCTCCGATTGGTTAATATCTGGCCTGTTAGAGCTTTTTGCCTCTGCCTTAAAGATGTTGCCAATCATAAGCTGCTTGCCTATTTAAAAAGCTGGCCCGAGGATTTCGCCCAAGGCCCGGTACTCCGCCACCCGTCCGGCGCTATAGCTCAGCGGGCGAATCTTATCAACATCCGGTCGCCCATTCGTCAGGCACTCCTCAGACACATAGCTTTCGATGATCTCGCCGATCATAAGGACATGGCTGCCCAGCGTGGTCATCTCAGAGAGCGTGCATTCTAGATTCATAGGGCATTCCTCAATGAGGGGTGCAGTTTTTAGCGCTCCGTAGAAAATATGGAAGTCGCAGGCGAATACCTTGTCGATCTTGGATCCGGAAATTATGCCGCAGAAATCGGTTTCGGCAACCTGGGTAATTGAGGGGATGTTGACGGAAAAAGTACTATGCTCCTTGATGCACTTATAGGTAAAACGGGAAGGTCTAAGGGAGATTCCTACCATGGGCGGCGTGCTACAGACTATGCCTCCCCAGGCAACGGTTGCAAAATTAGGGCAATCCCCATTCAGTGCACCTACGAGAAAGGCTGGCATGGGGTAGACCAATTCTTGGGGGCCAAGTTTTGCTTTTGCCATAGGCTTCTCTTTCAAACATCAACATATTTGAAAACATGGGTGCGCATTGATGACTACTAAGGCGAAAGCTGTTTGGGAGTTGCGCGCCCATAATGCTAACGTTAAGGGATTTCTACGTTTTGCTAGCTTACGTGCCGTTCCTTGCTTTGCCAGAAGACACTTGTAGCCATCCTCCTTGCGAAGCTACGGTCTGTCAAAATTTGGCTTCTTAAATCAAGGCCGACTCTCTGTCTTCGAAGAACAGCATTGAGGACGCAGGCAGGCGGCCGCCAAATTGAGCATGTAACAGGCTGTGGGCCGGTTCCTCTGGCGTGAGCCAGTAAAGATTGCCGTTAGATTGATAGGCGATAAGCTCTTGGGCCAGCAGTTTTTTGAGCGCCTGGTCGATATATCGGTTGTCATCGGGCTTGAATATGCCGATCAAGGCATCCCGGCTGAACTTGGTTAGGGGATTTCTGGCCAGGTAGATAAGCACTTCTTGGCAGAGCTTATTACATGTGTCTTGGTTAAGTATGCCCGGCATAGTGTTCCTCTTTATTATTAAGCGGTATGGCAGGGAGTGGAGACCCCCTCCACTCCCTGCAAAACGATCTCAGATGCAGGCTACCATTGGAAGTGGCGGCCGGAACTAACCGGCTGGGCTGTCTGGGTGGGATTTGGAGCCTGGCTCCGGCGACTGGCTAAACTGCTACGGTTGCGCATGAAAGAGGGGATAGCCAGCTCGTCTTCGGATTTAAGATTCTTAAGCTGGCGGTAGATCTCGCGCTCGCGGGCTGCCCCAGCCAGGCCATCTTTGGTGGCGAAGCCGGTGGCGATAAGCGTCATGCGGACCTCTCGGCCCATGTTGTCGTCGATGGAGACACCAAAGATGACATTGGCATCGGGATCGACTGCCTTGCGCACGACATCGGCCGCAGCGTTGACCTCATACAAGGTCAGGCTGGAGTCGCCGGTAATATTGAAAATGACGCCCTTGGAACCATCAATAGAGACGTCCAGCAGCGGTGAGGTGAGGGCCTGTTTAGCTGCCTCGACTGCGCGGTTGGTGCCTCCGCCTTTGCCAATGGACATCCAGGCGGGGCCGGCATCCTTCATAACCGAACGAACATCGGCGAAGTCCAGGTTGATGAGGCCGGGCACGGTAATAACCTCGGCAATGGCCTGAACGCCATTGCATAAAACCTCATCGGCCAGACGGAAAGCTCCGTCCACGCCGGTTTTGTTGTCGCAGATTTCAAATAAGCGGTCATTGGGGATGAGAACCAAGGTGTCCACGCGTGGCATAAGCTCCGCGATGCCTTCTTCGGCCACCCTCATGCGGTGCGCGCCTTCAAAGCCGAAGGGCTTGGTCACAATGGCAATGGTTAGTGCTCCGGCTTCCTTGGCCATCTCGGCAACCACCGGAGCCGAGCCGGTGCCTGTGCCGCCGCCCATGCCGGCGGTGACGAAGACCATATCAGCCCCGCTCACCACATGGCGGATTTCCTCGCGGCTTTCGTCAGCCGCCTTGTGTCCCATTTTGTTGTCACCGCCGGCTCCCAGTCCGCGGGTGTTTTTCTCGCCCAGTTGGATGCGAGTAGGGGCCTCAGTGATGGCCAGGTGCTGGGCATCGGTATTCATGGCGATGAACTCGACGCCGCGGACATTTTCGCGCACCATGCGCGTTACCGCATTGCAACCGCCGCCGCCGCAGCCGATTACCTTGATCCTGGCACCACTTTGGACATAGATTGTTCTAGCCAAGTTATTCTCCTTATTTAAAGTCTTGAGTTATGAGTTTTTGTTTTGAGATTGGCGGGAATAATAAGCCTGCTATGGTGCTTGGATCGCATGGCTTATTGCCCACAACTCAAAACTTATCTTGCCCGACTAAGCATATGGGCCAGGTCCGACATAAAGGTCCGAGGACGCTCCTCTGCCATCGGGCGGCGCCCTCTGCCGTGCGATAGCTCCCACATGAGCAGACCTACGCTTGCGGCATAGTCCGGCTCGACCAGGTTGTCGGCAATGCCGTAGAGCTGAGGCGGTATGCCAAGGCGCACAGGCATATGGGCAATATCCATTCCCAGTTCCGTCAGCCCCGGCAATACTGAGGTGCCGCCGGTGAGAACCAACCCGCCGCGCACCGATTTCATGTCGCCTGGTACCTCAAGGATGACGAGGCGCAAAATCTCCTCCATGCGAGAGCGGACGATCTCGTACAGTTCGCCGTAGGGGACGGTTTGGCCGCCCTCAATGAGGGTGTGGTCGGCCATTCTTTCGATCCCGGCCTCCACACTGGCGTACTTTTTCTTGATCTCCTCCGCAAGCTCGTAAGAGATTCCCAGGCCGACGGAGATATCATGAGTTAAGGAGTGCCCCGCTACCGGCAGCACCGAGGTATGGACGAAATTGTTTCTGTTGATGACCGCGACTCCGGTAGTACCGCCACCGATGTCAGCCATGATAACCCCATTTAGGCGTTCATCTTCGGTCAGCACTGCCTCTGCAGAGGCCAACGGCTCGAAAATCAGATCATCAATTTCAATACCTGCGGCGCGGATGCATTTGGTCAGGTTCTCCACCGCTGCTTGTGAGGCTGTGACGATGTGGGTCTCCACATCCAGCCGAAATCCGTGCATGCCTACCGGATTCTTGATGCCCTCCTGTCCATCCACGGCGTAATACTGAGGGATCAGATGCAAAATAGTGGTGTCGCCCACGCTTGTTTGGACAGCGTTCTGGGCAACATCGAGTACTCGATCCACGTCCTCTTGCCGCACCATCTGCCGGTTGCCGGGTATGGCTACCACACCGCGGTTATTAGCTGAGTTGATATGCCGCCCGGTAATGCCGACCAACGCCGACTCCAGTCGATAACCAGCGGCCTGCTCCGCCATTTGCACCGACTGGCGGATGGAGTGTTTGGCATCGTTAAGGTTAACCACCAGTCCTTTCTGCAGGCCTTGTGATGGGGCGATGCCGACACCTAAGACGCGCAGATCGGCTCCGTCGGTGTCCGCCATGACCGTGCATATCTTGCTGGTGCCAACGTCTAGCGAGGCTATTTTACGCCTTTTCATGTATACCTCTCTTTAAGTAATAATCCCGTTCGGTTTGTTGATCGTCCTCTATCTGTGCTCACGGTAATGGACGTTCCATTTGAGGCAGAGAGCATTCAGCATGTTCTTAAACTCTATATTGTCAGCCTTGTAAAGGTCGGCTAGGAAGCCGTGTAATAACTCGCCACCGCTCATACCCGGGGTCGGCTCCGCCGGACCGGGGAGATTGATGTAGACAATCTCCGTCATTACCTTTTGGTAATCAATCGCTGTGCCCATTCTTGCTCCTTCTCTTCTAAGGCCGCCGGTATATATGCGGCGCCCCTAGGAAAAATTTCCCCGCATCATAGATATTGCCAAAGCTAGCGGTCAAATACTGTCCCTTTTTGTCCTGAGATATTCCATAAGAAAATAATCAGTCCAAAGGACGGACATATTTGTCCGGTTGCATTTATATCTTGGAATAGCCTAAAATGGAAACCGAAAAGATGCCTCCATTTCTCGCGGGACATGCTTCCCCTGACACTTCCTCCCGCCTGGAGGGAAAGAAAGGGCAAACCCTGTTTCAGACAAGCAGGCAAGATGAGGGCGCAGGTTTAAAGGTGGCTAGTATGTTGCCGGCTTCCAGCCCCGGGAAAAAGCTGCCGCCGCCCTATGTTTCCCACCGCACTTTTTGGAATTTCTTAGAGGGGTTGCAGCAGACCATTCCGGCTCGCATCGACCGGAGCTACTGGGGCACCCGCCTCTCTGGCTCAAACGGAAGCCAGATAGTAGCAGCCCTCCGCTTCCTGGATCTTACCGATGCCAACGGCTTTCCCACTGCCAAGCTGAGGCAACTAGTGAGTTCGCGAGACAGCGAGCGAGCGGAAATTGTCAGAAAGATTGTGCGTGATGCCTATGGTTTCCTGGCTGAAGATGCTCCAGATCCCCAGACAACTACTTATGCCCAGCTGGAGGAAGCTTTCCATGATAACTTCCAACTTGCCAGCGATGTAGCCCGAAAATGTATAAAGTTCTACATTTGTTTGGCTACCGCCGGTGACATCAAGCTGTCTCCCTTCGTCGTTAGCAAAACCCGCAATGGCCGTGGCGGGGGCGGCGCCTCCAAAAAGGCTGGGCGGAAATCAGCGGATAAAAAAGCCCGGACAGAAATTCCACAAGACATTCCTACCAACGGTCATGGTAATATGCTGGACAAGTTGTTGCTTGAAAAGTTTCCCAGCCTGGATCCGGATTGGCCGGATGAACTGAAAAGCAAGTGGTTTACGGCCTTTAATGAGCTTCTAAGGCGGACGGGGGGCAACGGAGCCTAGGAACAGCATTCTTTGGTTGACGAGGCAGGGTCTAGCTGCCATAAACTATAACTTCAATAGGGTTGAGAGATTGATACTTAAGGAGGCGCAGCATTAGAGATCAATGCTTAGCGGATATGTCGTCAGGCTTAAGATAAGGATCTGGTTTTAGCCAAAAAATATAGAGGGAGGACATAGGCATGGTACCTCGCAATACAGAGTCAGCCCGCGCCCACAATGAGAGTCTCGAAGCCCACGAAATAATGACCAAGCCCCTGCCGGAGGTTCTGGCAGAAATGGGTGCCAATATTGCAGCTGCCGCCGAAGCTGCCAGGCGGGCTGAGGAGGCCGCACGCTTAGCCAGAGATGCTTCCGCTTCGGCGACCAAGGCTTCCAAGGAGGCTGAGGCCAGGGCGATGGATGCCGCCCGTGCTGGGGAAAAAGCTGCTGAGACAGCCACCCGCGCTGCCCAGGAAGCGGCGGCCAAAGCGGAGGCGACTGCCAAGCAGGCCAAACTTGCCGCTGATGAAGCCGCCCGCAAGGCGGAGGAGGCTGATCAGGAATCCCGCAAGGCCTTGGAGGCTTTCAAGAAGGCCGCCGATGAGTCTGCCAGGCGGGCTGAGGATGCCAGCAAGAAGGCAGTGCTGAATGCCGAGGAGGCCATGAGGGCTGCCCGTGAAGCTGCCGCCGATGCCACCAAAGCGGCTCAGGAGGCAGTCGCCGCCGCACGCCATGCTGCGGATGAGGCTACCTCTGCCGCTGAAGAAGCTGCGCGCCATGCCGAAAAGGCTGCCCTTAAGGCTGAGGAAACCGCCCGCGCTGCTCGCTATGCCGCCGAGGAGGCTGCCCGCAAGGCAGAGGAAGTGGAGTTGGCTGCCCGAGAGGCCGCCGAAGCCGCCCGCAAGGCTGCCGAAGAGACGGCCGCTCGTGCCGAGAATGCTGCTACTCATGCCCGGCTGTCCGTGACTGCCGCCATGGAAAAGGCGGACAAGGCTGCTAAAGATGCCGAGGATAGCCTGAAAGAAGTTAAGGCCGCCCGGGCTGCCCTGGACAAAAAAGTCAGCGCCGAGACGGCTACCCGCGCTGACGATGCCGGGCGTAAAGCCAAGCGCTTGGCCCACGTGGTCTTCCAGGCGGCTGAGGATGTGCGCCGCTACGCCGCCCTGGCCGATATCGCCGGCGACGAAGCCCTCCAGGCAGCAGCCAGCGTCAGCGGAGATATTGCTGCTCGCATTGAAGAAGCCGGTAGCGATGCCAAGAAAGCCGCAGAAAAAGGCTATGCTGCTGCTGATAAGACTTTCCGCCGTGGTGAGGCTGTAAATACCGCCGGTGATGAGGCCATCCAGGCGGCAACTCAAGCCCTGCATCAGTTGGTCAATATGGCCGAACAGATGGCCCGTGCTGCCGAAGAGGCTGCCCGCACTGCCACTGGGGCTTCTAAAACCGCCACCGAAGCTGCGCAGAGTGCGGCCATGGAAGCCGCTGCCAAGGCCTCAAGGCAGGCCGATGAGGCTATCCGCACTGCTACTCAAGTGGCTGAGGCTGCCCGTAAGGGAGCCGAGGTGGCTGCTGCTACTGCTACAGCAAAGGCAGCTCAGGAGGCGGAGGAAGCCATCAGGCAGGCTAAGGAGGCCACCGATGAGGCTCGCAAAGCCGCCAAGGCCGAAGCGGAAGCTGCTCGGAAAGGTGCCGAGGCTGCGGCCAAGGAAGCGATTGCCCAGTCTACGTCGGCATCTGAGGAAGCCATCAGGGTGGCCATGGAGGCAGCTGAGACCGCTCGCAAGGCAGCTGAAGAGGCGCGCCTCGCTGCCGAGGTTGCTGCTGCCGAAGCTAGGAAAGGAGCCGAAGCCGCCGCCCGTGAAGCGGCCGCTATGGCTGCCAAGGAAGCGGAGGAGGCCATACGTATTGCCCGCGAGGCTGCTGAGCTTGCCCGCAAAGCCGCCGAGGCCGCCGCTTGCCGTGCCGAAGAGGTTGCCCAGCGAGCCAAGGAAGCGGCTGATGCCGCTAGGGCTGTGGGCGAAGGTGCCGCCGCTAGAGCCTCGGAAGCCAAATTGGCCGCTCAGGATGCAGCCCGGCGCGCCGAGGAGGCCAGCGCTGCCGCCATCGCTGCTGCTCATGACGCAGCGCGACAGGCTCAGGAAAAAGCTGAGGAAGCCCTGCGCAACGAAGCCAATCTGCGCCAACTGATAAAACGGATACTGTCCTCTCGGGAGCTGACGACGGTCATTATCATGTCTTTCCTGGGAGCGGTGATAGCCTCTGTCCTGGTAAGCATTGGCCTTAGTCTCTTGAGGTAGCGTTTCCAGATTGGCTACTACCGTATGAGAGGAGCCTTAAGTGATTCAAGTGTGCAGTGCGCAAACTCACTGGTAGGAAGCAGGATATGCCGATAGAGATCATCACGCCCAGATGAGACGTACACAATTGGAGGGGCTCAGCTTACCATGTCTTATCTGGCATGAAGACTTGGATTGCGAAGCATAACGAATGGGTCAGGCATCGCCCCTCCGGCAAGTCTTCTGGAGGTGGCGGGAGCGCATTCATACCAAGTATGACAACTTGGTGCGCCTTGGCGTTGCTGATGGCGGGCCTGGGAGTGTAACCAAGTTTCGTGTGTATTAATAGTTTGCCGCCGCAGTCCTTAGTAGCGGCCATATAGCCCTGTCTCGCGGCATGGTATTCTTAAACTGGGAGATGATCAATTGAACTTCAGGGTGATGGAGAAGTTCAATTATGGCATCAAGAATCTTCCTGGCCTTCTCTGATTCCTTGAGGACGATATTGAGACAATAGGCGCTATAGAGTAGAGGGAGGGCATCCTTCATGAAGTATTGGGACTGTTTGGGCATGGATAACTATCTTGAATTGCTCGGTTGTGAGGATTAACGGAGATATTTATGCCTATTCGCGTCTGCCTCTGTTTAAAAAGGTCTCCAATTCTCCAGCTGCATCTATTGGCAAAAACGGCATGATAGCTTGGTAAAAAATGTCGCTCCCCTCAACTTCTACCCCATTAACGAATATGCTACTATCATCGCCGCCCCACATTGCAACGTCAAATATCTTGCGCCCTTTGTTGTTTTCAAATACAAAATATATTCGGGCATCAATGTAAGTTTTATGCTCGACCGGCGTTATGGCGTCTGAGCTTAGTTTGTTAAGTAAATCAACATACTCCACGAGACAAGAGCCGTTAATTACTATTTTCTCATCTTGAAGAATGCTGATTAAGCCGTAATTCCCGCCATTAATTATTACCACCAACAGCAATGCTGACAGGTGAGCGGAGATTTAGTTTCTTATAGATATCATTCATTTTCTTGTTGGGCTCTT
>JGI24702J35022_10001188_pt1 | contig 16201 bp, 13 predicted proteins | sample TergutTh196P4_FD_35022 | JGI IMG/M metagenome (IMG submission 35022)
TTGGTAAAAGCCTTCGACAATCCGCTTTCAAAAATTGCCAAATTTTGTATATTTGGCTAGAAGCAGGCTAAAATTATTTAGCGATTGCCCCAGCCAATGAATGAATACCGAAAATAATAACGCTTATACCTGGAAGCTGACAGCGTTGGCGAGGGCAAGAAAATACACCATGCGACGAAAAAAAATTTTCCTCGCCGAAATAATTCCCCTGCTATAATGTTTAAAGACTAAACTAATTTGAGGGGATAAAACATGGAAGACAAGCTTTTGGGAAACAATGATAACGCTGATGGCAAAGCGGGGAAAGTGACAAGAATTTACGTTGAAAAAAAAGAGGAATATTCAACTGAAGCGCGCGTTCTATTGACTGAAATAAACGAACTGTCTGGAATAACTTCCCTCAGTAAAATACGTGTCATTAACCGCTACGACCTGGAAGGGGCAAGTAATAANNTAATANATGACTGCATTTGGAATGTTTTTGCCGAACCGCAAATTGACATAGTTCACAAAGAGCTGCCGGGCAGATATTCGCGCGCTTTTGCCGTCGAATACCTGCCCGGACAATATGACCAACGCGCAGACGCTGCGGAACAATGTATAACCTTGGTGTCACAAAATCGTGAGGAGCGCGTAAAACCCATCGTCCGGACAGGTAAGGTTTATTTGTTATATGGCGGGATTTCGGACGAAGATGTCACGGCAATTAAACAATATATTATAAATCCTGTGGAATGCCGGGAAGCCACTTTGGAGAATTACGAGACGCTCATTGCGAAAATAGCGGCGCCGGAGGATATTCCAGTGCTTCACGGGTTCGCGTCCGCTCCCGACTCCGGGCTTTCTTCCTACATAGACAAATATTCTCTCTCACTGGACATAAACGATATACGCTGCTGCAGGGACTATTTTGCGCGGGAAGGTCGAGACCCAACGCTCGCCGAGCTTAAAATACTTGAAACTTATTGGTCTGACCATTGCCGGCATACTACTTTTACAACTGAAATTGGCAGCGTCGAGATTAGGGATAATGCGGTAAAAAACGCTTATGAACGCTATCTTAATCTTAGAAAAGAATTACACGGAAATGCTGAAAAATCAGTGCCCGTCACTCTCATGGATATGGCGACGATAGTCGCTAAATCCATGCGCAAAAAAGGGCTGCTCCCAAGGTTGGACGTTTCTGAAGAAGTAAACGCCTGCACGGTCAAAATAGACGTCGATATAAAAGACTCAGAAGGCGTTATGCACAAAGAGCCATGGCTGCTACTTTTTAAGAACGAAACCCACAATCATCCGACTGAAATTGAACCATTTGGCGGCGCTGCCACATGCGTTGGAGGCGCAATACGCGACCCGCTTTCGGGAAGGGGTTACGTTTATCAGGCAATGAGGCTGGGAGGAGCGGCTGACCCGCGTCGCCCGTTGTGCGAAACAATTCAGGGCAAGCTTCCTCAACGCAAGATAGCGAAAACCGCCGCAACCGGTTACAGCTCCTACGGAAATCAAATAGGAGTCGCAGCCGGATTGGTAGACGAAATTTATCACGAAGGTTACGCAGCAAAACGTATGGAGTTAGGAGCTGTCGTCGCAGCAGTACCGGAGTCGTACGTAAGGCGCGAACAACCGAAAGACGGAGACGTTGTAATATTGCTGGGCGGGCGTACAGGTCGCGACGGCTGCGGCGGCGCTACAGGGTCGTCAAAAGCTCACACCGGAGACTCGCTTTTGGTCAGCGGCGCTGAGGTGCAAAAAGGAGACGCGCCTGAAGAAAGAAAAATTCAACGCCTGTTCCGTTCTCCTGAAGCTGCAAGACTGATAAAACGCTGCAACGATTTTGGAGCGGGCGGAGTATCGGTTGCTATTGGGGAAATTGCGGACGGAGTATTTGTAAACCTGGATAAAATACCAACTAAATATGAAGGACTGAATGGCGTTGAGCTTGCAATAAGCGAGTCTCAGGAACGGATGGCGCTTGTAGTCGGGAAAAGCGACGCGCAACGTTTCATCGTACTTGCCAACCTCGAGGACCTTGAAGCCACAATTATAGGTACGGTTACCAGTGAACCAAGACTGGTAATGCAATGGCGGGGAAATACCATTGTGGATATATCCCGCGAATTTATCAACACAAGCGGAGCTACTAAGCATGTAGAGTCAGTGGTCGTGGAAGAAAAGCCGGGTATTGCGCTTGACGCGGTTTCGGGCGATTTTGTTTCACGTTATCACGACCTCGTCTCGCAACTGAACATATGTTCAAAACGCGGTTTAATAGAGCTTTTTGATTCAACTGCGGGCGCTGGTACGGTATTTATGCCGCTTGGCGGCGCACACCAAAAGACGCCGGTTCAGGCGATGGCGGCAAAAATACCTGCGGTCGACGCGCAAACGGATACAGTGTCAGTAATGTCCTGGGGATACGACCCCGAACTTTCATCCCTTTCACCATTTGAAGGAGCTTATGCAGCTGTCGCTTCCTCCGTAGCAAAACTTGCGGCGTCAGGGGCTTCGACCGAGCAATGTTACTTAAGCTTCCAGGAATATTTTGGGAAACCCACCGACACGAAACGCTGGGGAAAGCCAGCCGCAGCCCTGTTAGGCGCGCTCTCCGCCCAGCTTGACCTGGGAATAGCTTCAATTGGCGGAAAAGATTCCATGAGTGGTACTTTTGAAAACCTGGATGTACCCCCTACCCTTGTGTCATTTGCGATATCCCTTTCCGACGCCCGCGAGCTGATTTCGCCCGAGTTCAAAAAATCAGGTTCTCAAGTAGTGTTGCTGGAACCAGAGTATGACGGGAATTTGCCTAAACCGGATTCCTTTAACGAAATCTTACGCAAAGTCGGTTCCCTTATAGGCTCAGGAGTAGTAATATCAGCTTACGCAGTTGGTATGGGCGGAATTGCCGAGGCAATCTTCAAAATGTGTATTGGCAATGGGTTTGGGTTTGAGTTCTCCGGCAATATTGAGCTGAACAGCCTATTTACGCGCAAATATGGCGCGTTTGTGTTGGAACTTGAAAGAGAGACTGAAATTGATGGAGCGAAGCAAATAGGGAAGACTCTGTGGGGAGATGATGTTGGAGAAGCTTTGATTACATTCCGGCGTGACGTTATACCTCTTCGGAAACTCGAGCGTACTTATGACTCCGTACTTGAGGATATTTTCCCAACCCGTGTTCCGGGCAGTGAAGAGACAATATACTTAATGCAATATACATATGAAGATAAACACAAAACCGCAGCTCCAAAATTTATAACGCGCAAGCCACGAGTGCTTATCCCCGTATTTAAAGGAACCAATTGCGAGTATGAATCAGCCGCCTATGCCAGAAACGGGGGCGCCGAGCCCGACGTATATGTGCTGCGCACCCGGACGCCGTCCGATATGCGGGAATCAATTAAAGAATTCGCGTCCCTTCTCTCAAAATCTGAGATACTGTTTTTACCCGGGGGCTCATCTTGCGGCAACGAACCTGACGGAAGCGGGAAGTTCATAGCAAATTTCCTCCGGAATCCATACGTAGCCGAAGAAATAGAAAAACTACTTAACGACCGAAGCGGTCTTATTCTTGGGATAAGCAACGGTTTTCACGCGCTCATAAAAACAGGGCTCGTTCCATACGGAAAAATAATGAAACCCGGGACAGACGCTCCGACATTGACACAAAACACGATTGGCCGGCATCAATCAAAAATTGTAAATATATGCATCGCCTCAAACATGTCTCCATGGCTTGCCGGAACCACTCCGGGTGAAATATTCAGTATGCCGGTATCCAGCGGCGAGGGCAGATTTGTCTGTTCGGATAAACTTTTAGACGAGCTGTTCAACAACGGTCAAATAGCGACCCAATACGTGGACTATAATGGAGAGCCGTCAATGTCGCCCGACACAAACCCGGCGGGGTCATTCATGGCAGTTGAAGGACTTACTTCTCCCGACGGCAGGGTGTTTGGCAAAATGGGGCATAACGAGCGTTCAGGCAAGAATTTGTATATAAATGTAGAAGGAGATTCCGGCATGAAGCTGTTCGAATCCGCAGTTAAGTATTTCAGGGGGTGACGCTATGCTTATCAGAGCATTTATAGCCGTAGTGCCAAGCGGCGAAGTTCAAAACGCAATGGAGAAATATTTATCCCAATTGCGCCCTTTGGCAAATCACAAGTGGGTAAACAGGTCCCAGTTACATGTGACTTTACGTTTTCTCGGCGAGATAGATCCAAAAGTGTTTGACGAAATAAAGATGAAATTAGAGGATGTTAAAATTGCGCCGTTCCGGATATCGCTGGACCACTGCGGGGCGTTTCCGGGCATAGCGCGCGCAAAAGTGTTATGGATATCCGGCGAGACCGGCTCGAGCGAACTTAAGCAACTGGCGGCGCAAACCGAGCAAATTGCAGTCTCATGCGGAATTGCGCCGGAGGAGAAGAAATTTTCGCCTCACCTCACGATAGCGCGTACAAGAATTGAAGGCAATATGCCGGAAGAATTAATAAAAGCCATGAAAGACGCTCCGGTCTTCTCATGGCAATGCAAAGACTTTGTGCTGATGCAAAGCCAGCTTACGCCGCACGGACCGATTTACACCGAGGCTAAGAGGTATCAACTGTAAGCAACAAAAAAGATCGTCTTTTCTCACGCGGAGACGAAAAGACAGTTGACAGTGGTTAGTGGTCAGTGCTCAGTGGTCAGTGGTCAGTAAAAAGCAAAAGCAAATAAATCTCACACAGAGGCACAGAGGACACAGAAAGAGAAAGAGAGAGCCGGAACGGCGACGCGGCAATCCAGTACCCCATGAACTGGATCGACGCCCNCNACGCTAACGCTCGCGGCTAAAGGCCGGGCTCGTGAAGACGTGGATATANGCACNTCAATACTCACATTTTTGAGTTACAAAGGATACAGGAAAAATATTCTGTACGATTCTTCATATCTGACGCTTAAATACAACATCCACATCGCCAATATCAAGCAAAAGAATAATATGTCAATGAGAATTTGCATTTTTTCCGGCTTCGTCATCTCTTTGCCCGGAATAGAGCATTCCCACAATCCGTATAGAGCCGCCGCAAGGCATCCATATGCGGAAAGCGCGCGCAACGTCGCTATATATATGAAACTAATAAAAATATGTTGAAAAATGACGACCATAACTACCATTGACAATGCAACATAAATATAAACGTTATGTGTGATAAAGCTGACGAGTTGCACTTCAAGCGAAAGAAAATAAAACAGCAGAATTAATATGGACACTATCAAATATGATATTAATACAATATCCACATTTGCTATGCCAACATTGCGCGTATAAACCCTGTTTCTCATTAANAANCCAAAAGCCAGCGACATCATGAAAACGCAATANCATTTTAAGAGGAACACAGTTTTGGCTGATTTTGGTATTATAAAAATTAAGCAGAAAAAAACGCANGAACAAAGTACCAAAACTATAGGATGCAGAATAAAATAAAGTGCGTAACGGAGAATCATTTAACGCGCTTTTCCCATTTTTCAGCTTGATTCTTTAGATTGGTCATCCTGCGTTCCGTTGGAGGGTGTGAGTTAAATCCGCTTGGAGGCGTCACAATGCCCCCTTTAGCCATGCGTTCTATGGCATTGTAAAGCCCCCATGAGCTGAATCCGGCTTTGGCGGAATATTCCACGCCAATATCATCGGCTTCAACTTCGTTCTCCCTGCTATACCCTTGCACGGCAAGGTTGGCGCCCAAGCCTATCGCTAAATCCCCTATAACGCCACCTTTCAGAAGGGAACTCAGTAAGTTGGCGCCCAACATGACCCCCGCAGTGCTGCCTTGTCTTTTATCGGCGTGTCTTTTTACTCCATGTCCAATTTCGTGGGCGAGTACGCCCGCAACTTCATTTTCAGTTTTCAGAATCTTCAATAACCCCAATTGTATAACCACTAAAAAGCTGTCCTTATCGGCGCGCGTGATATACGCGTTAACTTCTTCGCTGGGGTCATACAGGATAAAGGCGTCAAACCCGGACGCGCGCGAAAGTCTGTCCCATATCCCCTGTATCGCTTTAATCGGCAAGGAATCCGAAGGAGGTAATTTTGCCCCTTGTTTATAGTAAACCTTGTTGATAGTCAGTTTTTCTCCACTCTTTAAAACTAATTCACGCTTAGTGGCAGCATGTGAATTTGAAGCGAAAACCAAAGAAAACAGTAAAACCAGGACAGCAAGCTTGAATACTTTCATTTTATACCCCTCCGTTCCTTTGTCCTATTATATAATCGTACGTTTATATATTATTGTACACCCATACATAATTTCAAGTTATAATATAAGTGAATGGAGATGAAATGAAGAATGCTTATAGACGGACATGGGCTTGCGTTTCGCGCTTTTCATGCGGTACCGGCGCTGAACTCGCGCGACGGAACTCCGACAAATGTAATTATGGGGTTTATGAATATGCTCGAAAGGCTGGAACGCGAACATAAACGAACGATCGAACGGCAATGTCGTCCGGCGCTGAGTTCAAACGATGCTATGGCGGCAAACACGCTTCCTCCGTCGGAGTTGAGCGGCGCGAACGATTCGCTTATTGTCCAAAAGACGCTTCACGCACCTGCAAACACAGTGGTAACGATCCTGAAAACCTCTCGCAAAGCGGAAAAAGACAGCGGGAAAAAAATAAACAGCCATCAATTATCGTTATTTGACGAAGAGCCAAGCGAACCCGCTTCGCTCGGGGATACTGAAAAAGCTGCTTGTGAAACAGTCCGTAGTGAAAATTCTCAAAGCGAAATAAGCGACGTAACGATAGTATTCGATGCGCCGGGTAAAACCTTTAGGCACGAAATATACCCCGAATACAAACAAACGCGTAAACCCACTCCCCCGGAGTTTATACCTCAAATACCTTTGCTGATAGAGCTTTTGCAATATTTAGGTTATCCAGTCGTGATGATAAAGGGAGTTGAAGCCGACGACACTATAGCATCTGCAAGCCGTATTTTTAACAGCGTAGTTGTTACGTCAGACAAGGATTTACTGCAAATATTGCGTCCGGGGGTGGAAATCCTGCGCCCGATAAAAGGCGTTAGCGCTTTTAGCCATTACGATGTAGCGACTTTTACCGAAGAGTATGGTTTTCCTCCCGAATCGATGCCGGATTACCTGGCTTTGCTGGGCGACACTGTCGATAACCTTCCCGGAGTTCCGGGAATAGGCGAAAAAACAGCTTCGCAGCTCATCAGCGAATATAAAACCATCGAAGCCCTTTTCGAAAATATCGAAAAGTTAAAGCCATCGAACAAAAAAAATTTGAACGAAAACAGAGAACAAGTCTATGCCACAAGAGAGCTTAATCGTTTGAAATTTGACGTAAAACTTGACTTGAATTTGTTTCAGCCCATTGTACCGGATTATGCCGCAGCAATGTCATTGTGCGAAAAATTGGATCTGAGACAGATATGTAATAGAATTGCAATATTGCAGCAGAGAAGACAGTAGACTCCAAAAAAAGGGGATGTTTATCATTAAAGAGGCTAATTTGATTTGCGTAAACTGCGGAAAGAATTTCGAGGGGACAAAAGTTTTTCGATGCCCTGAATGCGACTCGCCCCTTGAATTATTGTTCGACCGGCATGGAATAGAAAGCAAAAAGACATGTTCAGCCGAACGTTATCATAAGTTCTTTCCGTTTGAACCACACGAAATTGTTTCCATGGGTGAGGGCAACACGCCCCTGGTCTTTGTCCCGCGTCTTGCGGAAAAAATCGGAGTGAAACTGCTTGGAATAAAAAACGAGAGCATGAACCCAACCTGGTCATTTAAGGACAGAGGGACTTCATGTTGCACAACACATGCAAAAGCCCTTGGATTTGACCACATAGGAACAGTTTCTTCCGGGAACATGGCAGCTTCGGTTGCGGCATATGGCTCATACGCCGGAATGAAAACGACCATACTCGTAAAGGAAAATTTGGCCGACGAAAAACTGGCGCCCGTCGCTATATATGGCTCAAAATTGTTCAGGGTTAAAGGAAATTACGACGATGTATACTACAAAAGCTTTGAACTCGGAAGAGAGCGGGGAATTTACTTTATGAATTCGGACGTGCCTTTTCGCGTAGCGGGTTCAAGGGCGATATCATTTGAAATAGCGGAAAGCTTTGACTTTGATGTGCCTGAATGGATTATTGTTCCGACAAGCGCGGGAGGAAACATAAGAGGAATAATCTCCGGATTTGTAGCCCTTATGAAATTTGGCTATACCAGCAAGATGCCGCGTTTCATCTGCGCGCAGGCGGCAGGATGCTCTCCGATTGTTTCGGCATTTGACAAAGGAGAAATGAAAGTCGTAAGATTTCCAAATCCGGACACTATAGCCCATGCAATAGACAATGCATTTCCGCCAAGCGGCAACGCAACTCTTGCATTGCTTAAAAAGTATGATGGATTTGCGATAGGCGTATCCGAAGAAGCCATAATCTCCGCGCAAGCCGAGCAGGCTGAGAACGGCCTTTTTGGACAACCTGCGGCCGCTGTGCCCATTGCAGCAGCATATGAAGCGAGAGCGCGCGGAATTATAAACGAAAAAGACAGGGTCGTCACTATTTTCACAGGTTCAGGGCTCAAGTATACAGCAGCATTCGCGTATCATAAATTATCGTGGAACGAGTGTCATTTAAATGAACTGGAGAAGTTAATCTAAAACCAGCTTTTTTGTTTCTATGACATTAGCAAACATACCGTTCAAAGAAGCCATAAATACATTGTGGACGGTATCAGCTGGAATTGTTTTTTCGTTAAAAATCAAGTCTTTTGTCGCACAAGCATCACTCAACAGTGTGACTTTAATACCAAAATCTTTACATGCCCTTGTTGTGGTGTCAATGCACATATGGCTCATCATTCCACAAATTACAAGTTCATTTATCTCTTCCTTTTCCAGAATTTCTGCAAGGTTTGTTTTATAAAAACTGTTTGGATAATGCTTCACTACAATGTATTCATTGTTCAGTGGTTGAATATTCTTGTGAATCAAAGCGCCTTCTGTATTTGGGAGAAAAAAAGTTGCGCCTTCCCGAACATTGATATGCTGAACAAAGATTATTTTCAACTGCTTTTCCCGAAAAACTGACAAAACTTTTTCCACATTTGCCAGTGCGTTCATTGGGTTGAATAGCGCGGAACGACCACCTTCAAAATAATCATTTTGAACATCAATAATAAGTAATGCTTTTTTCATGTTTATCCCTTCCTTATACAAATTCATACAGAAAATCTCAAATTTTTGATACGACTGATAAATTATCTTCCTCTATGTTAATACGTTTTTAGGATATCCTATATAACTTTGACGAAAAATTTCCGCGTTCTCGGACCGTCAAATTCACAAAAATATATACCCTGCCACACTCCCAGAAGAAGCCTGCCTTTATCTATGATGACGGTCACACTTGAGCCTATTATGCTCGCTTTTAGATGCGCCGCGCTGTTTCCCTCTGCATGGAGAAATTCCACGCGATCAGGAAACGCTTTTTTCAATCCGAGCAGCATATCAGTCGTTACATCCGGGTCTGTGTTTTCATTGATAGTTACACCAGCCGTAGTATGAGGGCAGTATATAGTCAAAATACCATCAGTTATACCACTTTTCTCCGCTGCCTCCCGGGCGAATTGAGTAATGTCGGTGAAACCTTCAGTTGGAGTCCTTAATACATGCTCAAATAACAAAATTATTACACCTCCTGTTTTCTATATGTAGCAATCAAAGTAAAAACTGCGCCTAAAAGTTAAAAGGGAAATTCTCCGCGCCCAGGTTAAGTTTTGGGAAACCTCTGCTGTCCCAATGCCACGGACCGGACGGGGAAAATGATAATAACTATTTAACAACCCAATACCCACCTTTTGCTGCACCTATGCGCCTGACTATTCCCATTGCTTTAAGAGCTTGTATGTGGACTTGCACATTACGCTGTGCGATTCCTATTTCTTTTGCCAGTGTTTTTGCCGTTATCTTGGGGTTGACACGCATAATTTCTAAAATTTTTGTTTGCGCCCCGTTTTGATTTCCGTTTTCTACGATGCTTTCTACGATGTTTTCTACGATGCTAACTTCGGTATTAAAACCAATCATGACCTCATTCGGGCGTATCTGATAAAACGGGACAGGTTTACCCCATGATTTGCATGACTCGCTAATCTTCTCAATTCCACGCCCCCATGCTTCAATTTGCCCGGAGCGAAAAAATACGCCAGCTATCAACGGATTGTATGGCTTAGAAGTATGAGATGCAAACAAATCCTCTACTGTCCAACTATCCGGCAATCTGCCATCGTTATAAATCAATACTTTATCCGGATAAATATGAATATGAACAGGATTACCCGTGCTATAGTCCCTATGAACAATCGCGTTCAGAACTGCTTCTCTAAAAGCTGCGCGGGGAACAGGATATGTTTCTATTCGTTGAAGCCCTTCATAGCTGATTATACCTTTGAAATATTTTATATATACTAAATCATCAACCTTATCAGCCATAGTTATCAACGAGCCATGAATTTAGTCTTGATGAATCAGATCGGTGGCATTTTCAAAGAAACCAATTTTTACGTACGCTCCCGGGACCCAATTTTCGGGATCTTGATGAAAAAGCAACAGGGCTGCACGTTTCATGTAACATCCCTCAATTAGCCGTAAGTTATTTAAAAGCATTTCATCGGTAATTTCTAAATCTTTCGCGGTTAAGCGCGCACTGGCAATTGCTTTACGGCGAAACGCTTTGAAAGCATCGCTTTCAAAATCGTAAAATTTTACATACGGCACAGGAACGCCGTCCCATGTTTTACCCTGCTTGCGAAGCATAAATTCATCAAGGGCATTTCCAGTTAATTCAAAAAACATTTACAATATCACCGTTATCTCTCCGCCCAATTTCCAAAATGCCACCAGAAGCATTGGCAAACGCGCAGATCGTTCGCATATATTCTTCACGCCATATCTCTTTCCATTCGTTCGTTTGATTTTCCAAAACTATTCCTCCTGCGCCGTTATGTGCTTTTTATTGCTTTTTGCTTCTTTTGTTCTGCCAATGTTTCATCAGAACGCATCTCACTGAATTGTTTGAAGGTTTCTCTTGCCGAGCTCACTCTTCCATCCTCAATATCTGTCAAACCTTCATTAAATTCGCTCCGAATCTGCGACACGCTCATCATGTCCGTGTTAATGCTTTCTGGCACTTTAGGTAATGTGACAGCAAAAGGAATACCACCTGTTAGCGTTACCTGCTTTAGAAATATGTCAATAGCAGTCGCCATCGGCACCCCTAACTGTGATAAAACCGCTTCGGCGGATTTTTTAACTATGGGGTTAATCCTAATGTTTAACGTTGCGTTCTTTTCCATTTCATCAACTCCTTTGAAAGAATTGTAACGCATATGACGTTACAATGCAAGTGTTTTTTGGGCAGCACATAGAAAACGCAAACTATTTGATCTTTTCATGTGCTCTGAAACGGAAGTTTGACAAAGCCCCCATTTGTAACCTTTTTGTGAAATCATCAACGCTCCATTTTACACCGATTTTCACGGCAGAGGAGCATATAAAATTGGATGCCTTGCTATTGCCAGTGCAAAGTTGAAAGGGTAGTTTTCGGAACCAATGTTAAGTTTTGGGAAACCTCCGCTATCCCAATGCCACGGTCCGTACGGGTAAAACAGCCAGCCATTACCTGCGTACGTCTCTTGCGACATAAGCTGGCTTGCAGACACTATACCGCCATATATATTATCGTTCGGCGTGTTTTCAGTGCTCACCGCACCATTCACCATGATAAATTGATAGCGGTAGCAATTTGTGATTCTACCTCTCTGTTGCTTTACCCCTACCAGCCCTCCGACATTATGTTTGCCGCTGACATTGCCTGTGACGTAGCTGTTTGAAATATAGCCTGAATGACTTCCCACCAGACCGCCGACACGACCGTCGCCACTGACATCGCCAGTGGCTAAGCTGTTTGTGATGCTGCCTCCAAAGTGATCCCCCACCAACCCGCCGACTGAATTGCCGCCACCTCTGACATTGCCTGTGGCGTAACAGTTTGCGATACTGCCTTCAAATTGTCCCACCAGGCCACCGACTGAATTGCCGCTGCCGCTAACATTGCCCATGGAGTAGCTTTTTTCTATATTGCCTGTAAAGTGCCCCACAAGCCCGCCGATGTTATTGAGGCCGCTGACATTGCCTATCGCATAGCTGTTTTCGATATTGCTTCCATATTGATGCCCCACCAGACCGCCGACATTCGAAACACCGCTGACTTTGCCTGTAGAATAACAGTTTTCGATACTGCCTCCAAAGTGATCCCCCACCAGACCGCCAACATCATATTGACCACTGACTCCCGCTTCGGCTAACTTCACGCCGAGGTTTTTTATTACAATATTCTGTGTGTGCCCAAACAAGCCTGCATAATCTGTACCGCTTCGAGATATCCACAAGCCGGTTATAACATGCCCTGCCCCGTCAAGGCTGCCGGTAAAATACTTTACCTGGTTTCCTATGGGCAGCCAGCCCTCGGCGCCCCATTTATCGTAACCCGCGCCACCCTGTGCAAGATAAGAACTCAAATCAATATTTGCACCAAGCTTATAATGAGCGTCTGAGAAGTTTCGAACCGCATCAAGTTGTGTCGGCGTCGTTACTATATATGGGTCGCCCGCCGTACCTGCGCCGACCGAGAACTGCGCGGCGTCCGCGTCAAGCGCAAAAACTCCGAATGAGCTTACCAAACACAGCAAGAAAATAATAGCTATGCGCTGCACGTGCCATGATGAATGTGCAACGTCAATGCCCTCGTCTTTGCGAGCGCGTAGCACGCACCAATCCACGTCATTTTCCTCGTCTTTGCGAGCGCGAAGCGCGCGGCAATCCACGTCATTTTCCTCGTCTTTGCGAGCGTAAAGCGCGCGGCAATCCATGTCAATTTCCTCGTCTTTGCGAGCGCGAATCGCGCGGAAATCCAGGAGTTTTTTGTACTTCATTGTAATCAAGGCAAAAAATCTGGAATTTACTATACGACTGTTAAATTGCATATTACTCATTCCTCTTTCTAAAAGTTAAAAGGGAAATTTTCCGTGCCCAGGTTCAGTTTTGGGAAACCTCTGCTATCCCAATGCCACGGTCCGGACGGGTAAAATAGCCATCCATTGCCTATATACGTATCCTGTGTCATAAGTTCGGCAGCAGCCTTTACGCCGCCATGTATTTTATTGGGGGCGCTGTTTAGATTGAACATCAGCATAACTGTACCATCGTTCACTCTTAGATTATTATAACGATAGCAATTGGAGATGACGCTGCCGCCCTCTTGTTTTCCAACCAGCGCGCCAGTAGAACTGAAACCTCTGACATCGCCTGTGGCNNAGCTGTTTGCGATACTGCCTTTAGATTGACTTCCCACCAGACCGCCGACAACTTCGGAGCCGTCAACATCGCCTGTCGCATAGCTATTTGTGATAATGCCTTCAAATTCCCCCACAAGGCCGCCGACAAAAACGTAACCACTGACATCGCCCGTAGTGTAGCAGTTTTCGATGCTACCTCCATCTTGACGCCCCACCAGACCGCCAACAGCATCGCCACCGCTGACACCGCCCGTTGTGTAGCAGTTTTCGATACTACCTTCATCTTGATTCCCCACCAGAACTCCAACAGTATATTCGCCGCTGACATTGCCCTTTACGAAGCTGTTTTCTATAATGCCACCATATTGATATCCAATCAGCCCGCCTACGGCATATTCACCTTTGACGCCTGCGGCTGTTATCTCCACGCCTATATTTGTAATCACAGCATTTCGTGTATATCCAAATAAGCCAACATAGTATGTATCGCTACGGTTTATCCACAGACCTTTTATCACATGCCCGGCGCCGTCGAAATTGACGGTAAAAGGATTTGTTGTTGTTCCAATGGGTAGCCAACCATCGGCGCCCCATTTATCGTAACCTGCGCCCCCCGGCTCAAGATAGGAACTCAGGTCAATGTCGCAGCTAAGCTTGTAATTAGCGTCTGTGAATTTACGCATCTCGTCTAGTTGATCCGGATTCGTTATAACATATGGGTCATCCGCCGTGCCGTTACCAAGATGAAAGGTTGTTCCAACCGTCAATACTGCGGTACTCGATATGACACTGCCATGATTGTTACTCGCTATAACCCGGAATTGGGCGCCGTCGTCGGTCGTTTGCGCAGTGAATGAATGTATGTCGCTGTTCGTACCAACATTGCTCCATGTGTCGCCGTCATCCCGCCTCTGCCACTGATATGACGGCGTCGTCTCTCCGGATACCGACACGCTGAATACTACTTTATTCTCCACAGCCACAGTACGATTCTTAGGATGGTTTGTTATCACCGGTGTAAAGAAAGGGACATCTTCAGCGCCACTGTTCAATTTTGGGAAACCCCTGCTATCCCAATGCCACGGACCGGACGGGTAAAACAGCCAACCAACTTCTGTATACGTCTCTTGCGTCGTAAGTTCGGCAGCGGTTTTTACGCCGCCATGCTTTTTGTCGGGTGCGCTGTCCGGGTCGCTCTCTGAGATTCCCTCGCCGTTTACCTTTATATTCATATAACGATAGCAATTTGTTATGATACTGCCTTCCTGTTGACTCCCCACCAGACCGCCGATGGAATTGCCGTAGCCATCCACATTGCCAGTTGCGTAGCTATATGTAATACTGCCTTTTTGACTTCCCACCAGACCGCCGACATCTTCACGACCGCTGACACTGCCCCTGGCATAACTTCTTGTGACGCTGCCTGATTGACTCCCCACCAGCCCGCCGACGGAATTTCTGCGACCGTTTACATTGCCGGTGGCGTAGCTATTTTCGATGTTGCCTCCAAATTGATACCCCACCAGACCGCCGATGGAATGTAAGCGACCGCTGACATTGCCCATGGCATAGCTGTCTTCGATACTACCTCCAAATTGATACCCCACCAGACCGCCAACAGCATTGCCACCGCTGGCATTGCCAGTGGCATAGCTGTTTGTGATGCTACCTTCTGATTGACTTCCCACCAACCCGCCGACATTGCCACTGCCGCTGACATCGCCCATAGCGTAGCTGTTTGTGATACTGCCTCTGTTTGATTGAGCTCTCGCCGGACCTCCAACATCACCACTGCCGCTGGCTCTGCCAACGCCGTAAATGTTTACGATACTGCCTCCGCCTGATTGACATCCCACCAGCCCGCCGACGGAACTGCCGCGACCGCTGACATCGCCCATAGCGTAGCTGTTTTCGATTCTGCCTTCAAACTGTTCTCCCACAATCCCGCCGACGTAAATATCACCTCTGATGCCTGCGGCCGCTACCTCTATACCTGTATTTGCAATCATAGCATTGCGTGTGAATCCAAACAAGCCCACATAGTTCATACTGCTCCGGTTTATCCACAAACCTGTTATCACATATCCGTCGCCGTCAAAACTGCCGGTAAAAGGATTTGCTTTTGTTCCTATGGGCAACCAGCCTTCGGCGCCCCATTTATCGAAACCCTCGCCGCCCTGAGCAAGATAAGAACTCAAATTAATATTTGCGCCAAGCTTATAATGAGCGTCTGAGAAGTTTCGAACCGCATCAAGTTGTGTCGGCGTCGTTACTATATATGGGTCGCCCGCCGTACCTGCGCCGACCGGTAAGGTTGTTTTCACCGTCAGTATCGCGACGTCAGATATATTGGCGCCGTAATAGTTGCTAACGACCACACGGAAACTGGCGCCATCGTCGGTTGGATGCGCTGTAAATGAGTATATGTCGCTGTTCGTTCCGACATCGCTCCATGTGTTACCGTCAATCTGCCTCTGCCACTGATATGACAACGGAGCGTCACCAGACGCAGTTACACTGAATGTTGCTGTGCTCCCTGCGGTCACAGTCCAATTATGTGGATGGTTCACTATTGTCAGCGTAAATTTGAAAGGGTTATTTTCAGCGCCTACATTAAGTTTTGGGAAACCCCTGCTGTCCCAATGCCACGGACCGGACGGGGAAAACTGCCAACCGGCGCCTATATACGTCTCCTGCGTCATAAGTTCAGCAGAAGTCTTTATGCCGCCGTGCCTTCTGTCGGGGGCGCTGTCCGGATCGTTCTCCGGTATAACCACGCCGTTTATCATTTGATTTACATAGCGGTAGCAATT
>JGI24702J35022_10001189_pt1 | contig 16189 bp, 17 predicted proteins | sample TergutTh196P4_FD_35022 | JGI IMG/M metagenome (IMG submission 35022)
TGGCTTTTAGCGTATTTTGTTACCGGTATGAGAAAGATTTAATGCAAAAATCTGAAATTAAATGCTCTAAATTTGGGTATAATGAAACGATAGCATATTTAGCCGCAAAATGTACTTTTGATAAAGTATGGAAGGGGGCGCATACATTTAACATGAAAAAAGCAAATACAAAAAATGTAGATAAGGCTATTCTTTTATGGATGTATTCGATACTGTACACACAAATTTTGCTTTTCAAGGACAGGGATACATGCGCTCAACCAACAGAAGAGGAAGACCTGTCGCTTATTGAAAATATTGACGAACTTGTTAGTGTATATGTGCCTGAAAATCTTGAAACACGAAAAGAATTGAAAGAAAATTTAAGTTTTTTAGAAAAAATTTTGCAGGGGCTTTCTCAAAAGCATAAAATAATCTATTTTACTTATTTAGCCTACAAACCGGAAAAAGGGAAAAATATACCTCGTTCCGTCTGTAAAAAATTGAAAGAGCAGTTGAATTTGACGTATAGTTCGATTGGAGTATATAGAAAAGAGGCAACCGACCTTGTTAATAATTATTTAGATAAAGTCAATGGGCACAAATAAAAGCAAAAAAATCAATCATCAAAATTTGGAAGAGTGGTTACGCTCTACGGGGTTTCTATTTCCAACAAATGAATTGGAACTTGCAAGATTTAATAAGTTGTACGCTGATTACGACTTTCAACTGAAAGGCGCTTCAATTGACGTTAAGACGATAATTGAAGGCAGTACGTGTTCAAATGCAAGAATTATTGATATTGGGATTGAAAATAATGAAGGTATAAGCAACGAAATCCAAGAATTGAAGATGGTTGCACGTAAAGGGCAAATAGTTCCTGAACATATCATTGAGAAGATGAAGCAAAAACATCGCAAAAATGACAAAGATGAAGAGCAGTAGCCCAAAAGTTAAAAGATTGGCGGAATACATTGCCTTGCAGTATGATGAAAAAATCACGCCGCTTGAAAAAATCCTTATAGACGAAGAGTTGGACGTGTTTTACGATAATTACGAGAGAGGCACTTTTGATGGAATGACCATGTTTGATAATGAGAAATTCTATATCCATCTTAATATCGACAGACAAAACTTTCCGAGGTCAGATAGAGGAAGATTTACTTTAGCACATGAACTTGGACATTATTTTATTGATTCTCACAGAATAGGATTAAAAAGCGGAGTATTAAAGCCACATCCCTCACTGGCTAATCAAAATCAGTATAATGCCATAGAACGAGAAGCCGACTATTTTGCATCATGTCTATTGATGCCGGAATCCCGTTTCCGGAAAGATACAGAGAATAAGAAGTTTAGTTTTGAAGTAATTGATTTCCTGCGAACTGAATACAAAGTAAGCTGTACTGCATGTGCATTACGATTTGCAGATATTGGTGATCACCCTATTATGGTTGTATATGCGGAAAGCAACATTATAAAATGGTTTCATTCAAGTGATGATTTTCCTTTCAAATGGCTGATTAATGACAAAATCGTTCCTCGAAAAACGGTAATGGGCGAGTATTTTTATCAGAATAAAACCGATGATATTAATAAAACCGTAACTGTTTGGGCTATAGATTGGTTTAATCAGGGAAAAGATGAGGATAGCCGAAGGAAATTCTATGAGTATTGTTTGAAGCATGAAAAATCTGCGTTGAGTGTAATTTGGGAAGATTAGTAATTTGAATAAAAAGCCCTGCCGCTTATGACTTGGTCAATAAATCCGAAATTTGCTTGTCGGATAGCAATTTTTCTCGGTCTAATAGACAAAATGTTATGTATACATGATTATCAAAAAACATCTTGTAAATCAGATATTTATATACAGTATGTAATCTCAACTTTTGATTATGTTTGAGTTGTGATAATCGATGTTATCAAAAGCTTGTGATAACATTGACGAGAGTTTTCTTGATTTTCATGGATTCGATGCGTTCGATCTGAAAGACCATTGTATGTCAATCGCTCAAACCGTTAAGCAAGGCACCGGCATACCCGTATCCATCGGAGTCGCTTCGACGAAGACATTGGCCAAAGTGGCAAACAAGTATGCCAAAAAATATACAGGCTATCACAATGTGTGCATGATCGATTCGGAAGCAAAGCGGATCAAAGCCTTGCAAGGCATTGAAATTGGCGATGTCTGGGGCATTGGCCGTCGGCACGCCAAACGACTTCAAACGATGAATGTTCAGACAGCGTATGATTTCACCCAACTGCCACAGGCATGGGTGCGGAAACACATGACTATCACAGGCGAGCGTACCTGGCGTGAGTTGCTGGGTGAACCGTGTATTCAATTAGAGGCTGTGGCGCCTGACAAACAATCGATCATGGTTTCCCGTTCATTTGGAAAAATGATTGATAATAAAACAACTATCGGTGAAGCCCTTGCTACTTATACCGCAATGGCTGTCGCCAAACTTCGCAAACAAAAATCGTGCGCCAAGGCGTTACTCGTTTTTATCGACACGAATCCTTTTCGCGAAGATTTACAGCAATATAGTCGTCATATCGTTATAAATCTGCCTGTTGCCACCAATTCTACTCAAGAATTGATTCATTATACGCTCGAAGGCTTGAATACCATATACCGTCCGGACTATTTGTATAAAAAGGCGGGGGTTATGTTGATGGATATTTGTTCAGAAAAGATCATTCAGGGGCATTTATTCGATCGAATTGACCGGAGTAAACATAAAGAACTGATGAAGATATTAGACAGGATCAACGAACGTTATGGTCGTAACACCTTGAAACTGGCAGTAATGGGAGATGGTAAGGAATGGAAGATAAAACAGGAAAGGCTTTCCCCTTATTATACAACACGTTTATCGGATTTCCCTAAAACCGTTTGACGATGTGTTTTTATAATTCAAACAGTAAAAGGGCTTTGGCGTTGGCGGCGCGGTATGGCCGGAAAACCGATTTGATAGAAATCGTACAGGAAATCATAGACGAACAATACAAAATTACCGCTTTTACACACCCTGATTGTCCCATTATTACCTCCCATCCGGATATTCAACCGGCCAAATGGGGATTGATTCCCGCATGGGTAAAAACAAATGACGAAGCGTTGAAAATCAAAAAAATGACGTTGAATGCGCGATCTGAAACGGTTTTCAATATGCCATCCTTTCGCGTATCCATCCTGTCGAAACGGTGTCTGATACCCAGTACAGGTTATTTTGAATTTCATCATGCAGGGAAAGAAGTTACGCCGTATTATCTGTTTGTACGCGACGAAGCGATTTTTTCATTAGGGGGATTATTTGATGTTTGGCAAAATCCATCCACCCATGAAATCGTTCAGACATTTACTGTTATGACTACCGTAGCCAATGATTTATGTGCCCAAATTCATAACGGAGGCAAAAGTCCCTTTCGTATGCCCCTGATCATCAGTAGAGAAAAAGAAGAATTATGGCTCGACCAAACCCTGCAAAGTAATGATATCAGACAATTTTTCCGACCGTTCGAAGCCGACAGGATGGACGCATACCCCATCGCCAAAGACTTCCTCAAACGAAAACCCACGGATTCATCGATCATTGAACGCGCTGCATAATCAATTATAAACAGAAAATGGGGAAAAATTAACTTGTATTTTACGAAATAAAACAAGAAAAAAGATATACCTTTGTAAAAAAATTAAATGAAATATTCGAATATCCGGGAAGAAGAGTTGAAAAACAAGGTAACACATGATTTTTTCGGCCGGTTTGATTGCTCCGAAATTATCAGGGATATTGACTTTGCGGTGAAAGCCCCGCTTAGTCCCNCTTTGGGAGAGTCAGAGGGGTCTNCTTATTTACTCTGGGCTGAGGCGAAGCAAAAGCCTANCGATATACTTGTCATGCTCACCCAATTGGTGCTGACCATCGGCAAAGCGCGTACATTCGACAAAATACTGCCTCCGCATTTTCTGGGCTGCTTCGACTGCGAAAAAATCGCTTTTGTGCCATACGCTGATATTCAGGATATTTTTTACCAAAACGATTTCAACTGGAAAGTTACGCCCTCCGACCACGAAACACGTGAATTTAAACAGGTTTACGTACAGATAGAAAAAATAATCAACAACGATATCCCCTGGGAAACGTATCTTTTCGATTTTGAAAAAGACGAAAANGANTTGAAACGGTTTATCCGCCAAAATTTCGTTACCGNAAAAGCAGAAACCGCCAAAATCCGTATCGACAAAAACAATTTCATCACCATATACGGCAAATGGCTGGAAGCGGTAAAGCCAACTATTCAGGTTGATGACTGGACGCTTGCAAAACAAAACGGTATTATGGACGGTGATTTTTATCTCGCCGACCTGCTTTCTGACGATAATAAAACGTTGAGAGAAAAATTGTCGGTCTTGCTCAAAACTGACTTGTACGAATTGAATCTGAAAGTACCTGCCATTAATTTGGCGCTTTTTGCACGAATGGGGTTTTCCGACCACCAAAAAGCATACATTCAATTTTGGGCAAAGTATGAGCGTCCGCCTCTGGAAGAGTATTGGGATTATATCGTTGACCACCGGCATTTACTTGTATCACAGGATGTACGCGAGCGCAAGGGCAGTTTTTATACGCCGAAAATCTGGGTGGAACTGTCACAAAAATATCTTGCCGACGTCTTTGGCGCTGATTGGCAGGACGAATACTACGTCTGGGATTGCGCCGCAGGAACGGGTAACTTGCTCACAGGATTGACCAATAAATACAATATATGGGCGTCGACATTGGATAAAGCCGACGTGGACGTGATGAAAGACCGCATCCACAATGGCGCTAATCTTTTAGAAAGTCATGTATTCCAATTCGATTTTCTGAACGACGGCTTTTCAAAACTGCCTAAAGGTTTGCAGGATATTATTAATAATCCGGTTCTTCGCAAAAAGCTGATAATCTATATCAATCCGCCATACGCCGAGGCAGGTACCGGTTTGGGAAAAAAACATAAAGAGGGGGTTGCATCAGGAAATAAAATACATTTCAAATATGCCGATAATTTAAGTAAAGCAAAAAATGAGTTGTTTGCTCAATTTTTAACCAGGATATATTTTGAAATATCCGATTGTAAAATCGGGGAGTTTTCAACGCAAAAAGCGTTAATTGCTCCCAATTTCAAGGATTTCAGGAATTTCTTTTTAGCGAAGTTTAAAAAAGGTTTCATTGTACCGGCAGATACTTTTGATAATGTAAAAGGTAAGTTTCCAATAGGTTTTAAAGTTTGGGATACAGAAGGAGGAAAGCATTTGACAACAGCTACGGTTGATGTTTTTGATGCAAAAGGAATATACTGTGGAAAAAAGACTTATTATGATGGCGAACATTGTAAATATATCAACGATTGGTTTCGTCAATATCACGATAAGAAAAATAGACCCATCGGGATATTACACAATAATAAAAATGATTTTCAACACAATAATCAGGTGCGTATAACTTCTGATGATATAAAAGACCACACAACCCCTGTCACACAAAATAATTTAATTTTTGCTTCCATTTACTTTTCAGTTAGAAAGTGCATTGCAGCCACCTGGCTTAACGACCGCGACCAATTTCTTTACCCAAATAACGAATGGAAAACAAACCTGGAATTTCAAAACAATTGCTTAGCCTATACGCTTTTTCATGGCAACAATAACATTTCAACAAAATATGGCGTCAATCATTGGATACCGTTCATGGAATACGAGGTAAATGCCCGTGAAAAATTCGACAGTCATTTTATGATTAGTTTTATAGAGGGAAGAATAATTCAAAATGGATATTCAAATTTATTTGAACAGGAAGAGGCTAAACTATGTATCAAGCGCGAGTTTTCTTCGGAAGCAAAAAAAGTCTTTGATGCAGGACGCGAATTGTGGCGGTACTATCACGCACAACCGAAATGCAACGTAAACGCAAGTTTATACGATATTCGCGAACATTTTCAAGGACGCAACGAGAAGGGTAATATGAACAACAAAAGCGTCGACGAAACGTATAACGCACTGATCGACAATCTGCGCACGGCGTTACAAACCCTGGCAAAAAAAATCGAGCCGAAAGTGTATACGTATGGATTTTTAAAGGAGTAGGAAAATGAATGAAAAAGAACTCAAAAACAGACAGGAGTGTGATCGTTTGTATTAAAAAAAGTAAAAATTCGTCCAAAACAGTTAGTAATATTTAACTGTGAAAAATAGCCGCCATAATATAATCATTTATTATTTTTGCAAACTGAAAGTGCGTACTGAAAAATAACTAACTAATAAAAATATGAATCAAGCTGTAGATATCAGAGAGTTGAATGAACGGATTGAGAATAACAGTTCGTTTGTGAATATGATTACCATGGGGATGAACCAGGTAATTGTTGGACAAAAACGATTAATCGAATCGTTACTTATCGGATTGCTTTCCGACGGACATATTCTGCTGGAAGGAGTACCCGGTCTTGCCAAAACGCTGGCGATTAAGTCGCTGGCTTCATTGATTGACGCCAAATATAGCCGTATCCAGTTTACGCCCGACTTATTGCCTGCCGACGTTATCGGTACGATGGTGTACAGTCAGAAAAATGAAGAGTTTCAGGTCAAGCGCGGCCCTGTATTCGCCAATTTCGTTTTGGCTGATGAAATCAACCGTGCACCCGCCAAAGTACAGAGCGCCTTGCTTGAAGCCATGCAGGAGCGTCAGGTGACCATCGGCGAGACAACCCACAAACTGCCCGAACCGTTTTTAGTCATGGCCACCCAAAATCCAATTGAACAGGAAGGTACGTATCCTTTGCCCGAAGCGCAGGTAGACCGTTTTATGCTGAAGGTTATTATCACTTATCCGAACAGGGAAGAAGAAAAACAGGTGATCCGACAAAATATTTCCGGCGAACCGATTCAACTGATTCCTGTGATCGACACCAAACGAATCATTGAAGCCCGAAAAATTGTTCGCGACGTCTATTTGGATGAGAAGATCGAAAGATACATCATTGATATCGTCTTTGCGACACGCTTCCCGGGGGAATATAATATGGCCAACCTGAATAATATGATAGCCTTTGCCGCGTCGCCCCGTGCATCGATCAACCTTGCACTGGCGGCGCGCGCCTACGCATTTATCAAACGCCGCGGGTATGTGATCCCTGAAGATATACGCGCCGTTTGTCACGATGTGATGCGACACCGCATCGGACTCAGTTATGAAGCCGAAGCCAATAACCTGACCTCCGATGAAATCGTCAGTGAAATATTGAATAAAATCGAAGTACCTTAATAATTGACAATGGACAATTGAAAATGAACAGCATAATGAAAAAAGTGATTAATCAAAAATCAGTTATTCAGTTATTCAATTATTCAATTATTTGCGTATGGAAACGAGTGAATTGTTAAAAAAAGTTCGTCAGATTGAAATCAAGACACGAGGTCTGTCCCGTAATATTTTTGCGGGTCAATACCATACTGCATTCAAGGGTAGGGGAATGGCATTCAGTGAAGTACGCGATTATCAATACGGAGATGATATCCGTGATATCGACTGGAACGTGACTGCACGGTATGTTCGTCCCTATATCAAAGTGTATGAAGAAGAGCGCGAACTGACGGTGATGTTGTTGATAGATGTTTCGGGCAGTAAAGATTTTGGTTCGGTAGCGCAGATGAAACGGGAGATTACGACGGAAATAGCAGCCACTTTGGCATACTCGGCCATTCAAAACAACGATAAAATCGGCGTACTCTTTTTTTCGGATAAAATTGAGAAATTCATTCCTCCGCAAAAAGGGAAAAAGCATATTTTGTACATCATACGCGAGTTGATTGATTTTCAACCTGATGACAAAAAAACGGATATTGGGCAAGTCTTGAAATACCTGACAAATGCGATCAAAAAGCGATGTACTGCCTTTTTAATTTCCGATTTCATCGACAAAAGCAACTATCAGGATGCACTGACGATTGCGAACCGGAAACACGATGTCGTAGCCATTCAGGTATATGACCGTCGCGAGACAGCGTTGCCCGACGTTGGACTGATGAAAATCAAAGACGCTGAAACGGGTGTCGAACAATGGATTGACTGTTCGTCGCGACGTGTACGGGAAACCTACAAACAATGGTGGGACAAACGACAGGAAGCGATGAATCATTCATTCAGCAAATGTGGAGTCGACGCCGTTTCAATTCAAACGGAAGATGATTATGTCAAATCGCTTCTTACCCTTTTTGCTAAACGAAATTAAAGTAAACGAATGAGATTGAATGTCTTAAAATCATTTTTTATTTTTCTTCCTGTGTGGTTGGGAATGAACATACAGGCTCAGGTGACATTGATTGATGTGAAACTGGACGAGCCAGATATCTTAATCGGCGAACAAACAGTGATCCACATAACAGTGACGTTAGATAACGGCAAGTACGTTTATTGGCCAATCCCTTTAGATACGTTGATGACGGGAGTCGAAGTATTGGCGCTTTCACAACACGACACTACCTTGATTGATAATAACCGGTTAATGATTAATCAGGATATCCTGATTACTTCTTTTGATGAAGAATTGTATCTTCTACCGCCATTCATAGTGATTGACGGGGCGGATACGACCTATTCGAATCAGGTTGCGTTGAAAGTCTCGACGATACCTGTCAATGTTGATGCACCGGAAGAGTTTTTTGATATCAAGGAAGTCTGGAAGCCGCCATTTGTTTTGGCTGATTATTATCCGCTTATCTTTGGCGTTTTGTTGACGCTCTTTCTGATTTGCGTGATTGGATATGTTATTCAACGCCTCCGGAACAGAAAGACCGTTGTCGCCGAAAAGAAAGAGACCCTACCCAAGATACCTCCTCATGAAATCGCCATCAAAGAGTTGAATGAAATAAAGGAACAAAAATTATGGCAACAGGGACGAAACAAGGACTATTATACGCAAATCACTGAGACACTGCGTCGTTATATATTCAGGCGATTTGGAATCAATGCGATGGAAATGACTTCGTTTGAGATATTGGAAATTATGCAGCAGGAATATTACGACACAAGGTCGGTTTATGATACGNTGAAACAAATCCTTCAGTTAGCGGATTTCGTGAAATTTGCCAAATTCCATCCTTTACCGGACGATAATAATTTAAGTTTAGCGAACTCGTTTTTGTTTGTGAATCAAACAAAGATTGTCGAACTGANGAAACCNGTGGAAGATACTGGAGCTGAACAGCAAGAAGAAGATAATCATATTAATAATAGACTCAAATGATATTTGCCAATCCTACATACTTATATTTATTAGTGTTGCTCGTTCCATTGCTTGGATGGTACATCTTGAAGATGCGCAAGACACAGGCGAGCATGCAAATATCTTCTACACAGGCATTTACTTCCAAAACGACAACTTTGAGAATTTATTTGCGCCATTTGCCTTTTGTATTTCGGACGGCGGCGATTGCATTGTTGATCGTTGTATTGGCAAGGCCACAGTCGACTGACAGATGGTCGAATGTCAATACNGAGGGCATTGATATCATGATGGCTATCGACATTTCGACCAGTATGCTGGCGCAAGACCTGCGTCCCAACCGTTTGGAAGCGGCCAAAACTGTTGCTGCCTCGTTTATCAACGGTCGTCCGAATGATAATATCGGATTGGTGGTATTTGCAGGCGAGAGTTTCACGCAATGTCCGCTGACCACAGACCATGCGATTCTACTCAATCTTTTCAAAGATATTCAGTGTCGAATGATTGAAGACGGTACTGCCATCGGGATGGGTTTGGCCAACGCCATCAGCCGNATAAAGGATAGCCAGGCTAAATCGAAAGTAATTATATTACTGACTGATGGAGTCAATAACATGGGTGAAATTGCGCCTGTCACTGCTGCCGAGATTGCACGGACGTTTGGTGTCAGGGTCTATACGATCGGCGTGGGAACCATAGGTGAAGCGCCTTATCCATGGCAAACGGCTTCAGGGATACAAATGGTAACAATTCCGGTAGAAATTGATGAACCGATGTTAACCCGCATTGCGGAAATGACCGGAGGGCAATACTTCAGAGCAACCAATACCTCAAGCCTGCAAGCGATCTATGCGGAAATCGATCAGTTGGAAAAAACTAAATTCAACGTTCAGGAGTACAGTAAAAAGCAGGAAGAATACAAAAATATGGCATTGATTGTATTTGGATTATTAATTTTGGAAATGTTAGTGAGATATATGTTATTAAGGAAAATACCCTAAGGGATGATTATTTATTGTTAATTTAGAATGGATAACAGTGTTTTATATGATTTCTGGATTGCTTCGCAGGCTCGCAATGACGGCAACATACATCGTCATTACAGAAGGGACGACGCAGCAGAATCCAGAAACATCAACAAAAAACTATACCTGAATTAACAATACCAAAGATTTAAAAATTTAAAAAGTAGAAATTATGTTTCGTTTTGCCAACCCGGATTATTTATACCTTTTATCAGCGATCCCTGTGCTGATAACAGTCTATTTTTTTGCTGTTATCATCAGAAAAAAAACAATCAAAAAATATGGGAATCCAACATTATTATCCCAATTAATGCCGGAAGTATCGTCCAAACGGCAACATTTGAAGTTTTGGATGTTGCTTGCCGCCATATCGGTACTTGTTTTTGTGATTGCAGGGCCTCAGTTCGGCTCAAAGATAGAAACCGTCAAACGGAAAGGGGTGGAGATAATCGTCTGTTTGGATGTATCCAATTCGATGCTGTCGGAAGACATTCGTCCGAACCGGCTGGAAAGAGCCAAACAGATGCTGTCGCGTATGACCGACAGTTTCACTGACGATAAAGTGGGGTTGATAGTGTTTGCCGGCGACGCCTTTATCCAACTCCCGATCACCTCCGATTATATTTCAGCCAAAATGTTTTTGTCGTCGATCAATCCTTCCATGGTTCCAACACAGGGAACGGCTATCGGGGCTGCGATTAATTTGGCCCTGCGTTCTTTTACGCCCAATGAGGCATCGAGTAAAACCATCCTTATCATCACAGATGGTGAAAACCACGAAGATGATGCGGTAAAAGCGGCCATGTCGGCAGCCGACAGAAACATCAAAATCAATGTTGTCGGCATTGGAACGCCCCAAGGTTCGCCCATACCTATCGGCAGCGCCAATAATTTTCTGAAAGACAGGGAGGGAAATGTGGTGATTACACAGTTGAACGAACAAATGTGTCAAGAGATTGCAGCCGCCGGAAAAGGGATTTATGTACGCGCCGATAATACAAATACAGCGATGCGAATGCTTCAAAATGAGATTGATCAAATGGAACAAACCCAATTGGACAACAAGATATATTCCGAATTTGACGAACAGTTTCCAACGTTGGCATGGATTGTACTGGTGTTGCTGATGATTGAATTTTTGATTTTAGAACGAAAAAACAGGATTTTCAGTAAAATAAAAATATTTTCTTAACGATAAGGGATTATTATATAAAGATTTAAAATCAAATGAACAGATGAAAAGAATAGATAAGCTAATTATTGGAATCGCGGTTGGACTTCTTTGTAGTGGCGCCATTACAGGTCAGAAAGCCGAACGCGAACATATCCGCGAAGGAAATAAATTGTATGGAAAGAAGCGGTTTACAGAATCTGAGATCGCTTACCGGAAAAGTATTGAAGTGAATCCGCGTTCATTGGACGGCGCCTATGATTTAGGCAATGCCCTGTATCAGCAACAAAAATACCCTGAAGCGGCCGAACAATATCAATTAGTTGCTTCCCAAGGCCAAAGGATGCTGTCTGAAAATCCGGCAAATGTTGATCGATTGGCACAGGTATTTCATAATCTGGGTAATATAGGTATGCAAGCCAAAGATTATGCAAAGAGTATCGAAGCCTACAAACAGTCGTTGCGNTTGAATCCGACTGATGACGAAACAAGATACAATCTTGCGCTGGCGCAAAAGCTGCTCGAAAACCAGGAGCAGGAAGATCAGGAACAGGAACAGGAAGAACAGCAGGAAGAACAGAACCAGGATCAACAGCCACAGGAAGATGATCAAAGAGAAAATAAAACACAGGAAGAACAGCATCCCGAAGAACAAATGAGTCAGGACAATGCCCAACAGATTCTGGATGCTTTTCTGGAAGATGAAATGGATGTGCAGGAGAAAGTAAGGAAAGCACAGGAACAACAACGGGAGAGGCGCAGGACGGATAGGGAATGGTGATGAATATAGTTTTTGAATGGTTTAGGAGGATGTAGTCAGTTTAATAAATTCAAGATTTCAATACCCTTTAGCGATTCAATATTGGTAGGAATGAAGAAATAAAAAGTTTATAATATAATAACCGTATATGAGACAGAAAATCTTTTTACTATTTACCCTGTTGGCAATGGCGGCAGGAAAGCAATTACAAGCGCAAGACGTGACATTCAGGGCGATTGCTCCTGAAGCAGTCGTAATGGGCGAACAATTCAGACTGGTTTTTACCGTCAATGCGGAAGGCCGAGAGCTTCGTGCGCCCGATCTCAGTGAATTTGATGTTTTGATGGGGCCTTCAACTTCGACAAATACGAGCGTTCAATTTATCAATGGCCAATCAACAAGTACATATATCCAATCCTCTACCTATATTCTGATGCCCAAAAAAGAAGGCACATTCAATATTGCTCCGGCTACAATCAGGGTCAATAACTCAAATTACTCTTCAAATTCGTTGGTTATAAGAGTTTTACCTCCAGACCAATCCAAACCTGCAAATGCAACCCCAGGAGGAGATAACAATACAGCAACGCCTTCTTCAACCGGTATCAGCAATGATGACCTGTTTGCGCGCATCATTGTATCTAATCGCTCAGTTTATGAACAGGAGGGTTTGGTCGTTACCTTTAAACTGTATAATGCAGTAGGAGCTCAGGCGGAAAATGTCAAATTCCCTGAATTTGAGGGATTTGTAATTCAGGACATTGATCTCAATTCCCAATGGATATTAGAGAATTACGAAGGACGTAATTATCAAACAGCCATTGCGAAACAGTCTGTTTTATATCCTTTAAATCCCGGAAGGATTACGATTGGACCGGCCAGATTTGAAATGAATGTACGCCAACGAACCCAACGACGCGTCACCAGTATTTTCGATAATTTTTTCGATGCCTATGAGAATGTTCGCAAAGACGTGACCACTAATCCTATAACGATTGAAGTGAAGCCGCTTCCGGCTGGGAAACCGGCATCATTTTCCGGCGCAGTAGGCTCTTATTCAATGCAAACGACCATCAATACCAATACGCTCAAAACAAATGAAGCGGTTACTGTCACCGTCACTTTTACCGGAAACGGCAATTTCAGGTTATTGAAGAATCCGGAAATTGTATTTCCCGCTGATTTTGAAGTGTACGATCCTGTGGTTAATACGAATGTCCGAACAACAGCACAAGGTTCAAGCGGAACGAAAACCATTGAATACACAGCGATCCCTCGTTTTGCAGGCGATTTCGAAATCCCTGTCATCCAGTTTTCTTATTTTGATCCAAAAGCAGAAGCCTATCGAACAGTTAGTTCCGAGCCATTCAGACTGCATGTAGAGCGAGGGGTTGGAGCAGAGAGCGCTTCGCCTGTCGTATCCAATTTCAGTAATCAGGAAAGCCTTCGCTATTTAGGCCAGGATATTCGTTATATCAAACTGATTTCGAAACCGCATTTCATATTGAATAATGAGATATTTTTCGGTTCATTTTCTTATATATTGGCTTATCTGATTATTACTGTGCTTTTTATCGTATTCTTTCTGATTTATCGCAAACAAGTCAAAGAAAACGCAAATATTGCGTTAGTACGTACCCGAAAAGCCAATCGAACAGCAGTCCGGCGATTGAAAAATGCAGAGAAACTATTGAAAGAAAGCAAAAAAGAAGATTTTTATGAAGAGGTGCTAGGTGCTTTGTGGGGTTATCTGAGCGATAAATTAAATATTCCTCAAGCGCAACTGACAAAAGATAATGTCGAAATGGAATTAACAAAATATGGAGTAGGGGAGGGGCTGTCCGGTGAATTTATGGAGATTCTGAATACGTGCGAATTTGCACGTTATGCGCCTGCCCAGGCTTCGGATGCGATGGATACACTGTTCAAACAAACAGTCGATGCCATCGGAAAAATGGAAAATACGATTAAAAAGTAATGTATATGAAAACAATGAAACGACTTATTCTCTTTTTATTCATACTGGCTTCAGTTCCGGTAGGGGCCCAGGAAGAGCCTGCAACTGCACAAATACCTCAATATTTACCTTTAATAGATAAAGAATTTAATGAGCTGGCTCAGGAAACAGCCATCAAAGAAGCCGAAGTAGCCTATTCGCAGGAGGATTATACCCGCGCCATCGAACTTTATGAGGAGATTTTGTCTCAATACGGAACTTCGGGCGAAATATTATATAACCTCGGAAATGCTTATTACAAAGCAGGAAAGATTGCACCGGCCATTTTAAATTACGAACGGGCGTTGCTTATAAGTCCCGGCGAAAAGGATATCCGCTTCAATCTTGAGATTGCCAAACTGAGGAAAGTAGACAGGATAGAACCCTTGGGCGAATTTTTCCTGACTCAATGGTTTCGAATCGTTCAGAATCTGTTTAGTGTCGATATATGGGCTTCGATTGGCATCGTCTGTTTTATCTTGTTTATCGCTTGTCTGACTTTATACTTTTTTTCCAAGTGGATGCGTCTGAAGAAAACAGGCTTTTATGCCGGTATCATTTTGCTGTTTGTGGTGGTCTGTTCCAATGTATTTGCCTGGAATCAAAAGAAAGCGTTGATCACCCGTAAAGGCGCTATTATTTTTGCCCCAACGGTAACGATTAAAAGTTCGCCTGATGCCAGCGGCACAGATTTGGTTGTTTTGCACGAAGGAACGAAAGCGTTTATTAAGAGCACATTAGGAGAATGGTATGAAATTGAATTGGAAGATGGAAATGTAGGGTGGATTCGTCAAAAGGATCTGGAAAAAATATAATGCCGGCATGTTAGAAAAAATTCTGGAATTTGAACGTGGCGCTTTCCTGTGGTTAAACGGGCATCACAGCCCTTTCTGGGATATTTTTATGTTGCGTTATACCGGCCAAGTTGTATGGATACCCTTGATTCTGGTATTAGCTTTTGTTTTATTTTACAAAAAAAATTGGAAAGAGTCCATAATAGATTGGAAAGAATTCGTATTCGTTTTATTAGCTATTGTATTGGTTATCACATTATGCGATCAATTTTCATCAAAGTTATGCAAACCTTATTTTATGCGTTTTCGTCCCACACATCATCCTGACTTTAAAGACTTTGTGCATATCGTCAATGATTACAGGGGAGGAAAGTACGGATTTATTTCCGGTCATGCAGCCAATACGTTCGGTTTTGCGATGTTTTCTCTTTTGTTGTTTCGTTATCGTCCGTATACAATCTTGGTATTGGTCTGGAGCACCTTAATGGCTTATACGCGCATCTATTTGGGCGTTCATTTTCTTTCAGATATTATTCCCGGCGCTTTGTCCGGAATATTTTTCGGATTTCTGGTCTATAAACTCTATGTTGCCGTGCGTCGGAAAGTATTAAAAAAGATGGACAATCCTTGTCATATTTATCCCGATTCCCGAAAAAGCCTTCTGATTTTTGCTTTATTCGTAACAATTTTATTTTTGTTTGTTTATTCGATTTATTATATCTATATTTGACGCATTAATCATCCTAATTAATCATAAAAAAAAATGAGCAATCATGACAAGAACAATCACATTTAATGAACTTCGGGATATCAAAGACCGTTTGCCGGACGGAACCCTGCACACAATTGCCAGTGAACTTGGGGTTACAGTCGAAACCGTCCGGAATTACTTTGGCGGGCATAATTACAAAGAAGGAAATAGTTGTGGGATACACATCCAACCCGGACCGGGTGGAGGCATCGTACTATTAAGCGATACATTTATTTTAGAACGTGCAATGGAAATTTTAGGTGAGAAAGATAAAATACCGAAAACGCTGACAGCAAGGGCGTAAAACAGCAAAATTGCGAAGATGTTAGAAGACGACGAAATGAATAAAGTATACGAATTGGAATGAATTACATCACGCAAAGTTACGAATTTTCGCTAAAAAAAGAAAAACCAGAAATAAAACTGGATTGCTTCGCAGGCTT
>JGI24702J35022_10001190_pt1 | contig 16188 bp, 6 predicted proteins | sample TergutTh196P4_FD_35022 | JGI IMG/M metagenome (IMG submission 35022)
GAAAGAATCCGCATCCTGCGCCATGACTACAAATATCACCTCACCGCAATCGGCGAGCTTGTCGCTTCCGGCGACAGCGACGGGATCAGCCGGTATCTTTCAGAGGTCAGAGCGCAGTTTCCCGAAGATGATATCCGGAATTATTGCTCGAATAATGTCATTAACGCTCTGCTCTCCGGCTATGCCGAACGCTCCGCCGGGTCGGGCATCCAATTTGACGCCGCAATTTCTTTGCCGAGGGAGCTGACTATCCCCGACTATGACCTTTGCATAATACTGGGCAATCTGCTGGAGAATGCCATTGAGGCGTGCGAAAAGCTCGATGAGGGCAGGCATATAGAGCTTTGGATCAAGCCGCTCGGCGGTCAGCTTGCCCTGATGGTCAGAAACAGCTTCGACGGGAAGCTGTTTCATAGCGGCGACAGAATCGATAGCACCAAAAAAGACGGCGGAGTCGGTCTGGGGAGCGTCAGGGCTGTCACTGCGCGGTACGAGGGCGAACTGACGCTGGACTGGGACGATGAAGTTTTCACTGCCGGTGTGACGGTGAAGCTGTGAGCCTCCCTTAACGGGAGGCTCTCGTTTGCCTGATGCCTATCCTAACATCTCCAGGAATCTTTGCAGCACGGTGGCGACTTCCGCCCTTGTCGCGGTGCCTTTCGGGTCGAGATACCCGCCCGGCTTGCCGTTGATGATTCCGGCGCCGCAAGCCCATTGAAAGGCGGGAATGGCGTACTCGCTTATATCAAAAGCGTCCTCATAACTGAGAATATTTGTGTCTTCACCCACCGATACGTCAATTCCCTTCAGCAAACAGTAGCGGTACAGGATTGTCGCCAGCTGCTCACGGGTGATGTTGTCGTTCGGCCCGAACTTTCCATTGCCGTAACCGGACACGATGCCGTTTTCGGCGGCCCACGCCACGGCGTCATAGTAATACATCCCCTCCAACACGTCGGCAAATTGAGAATTATTCGTACCCCCGTCTTTATTCTCCATTTTCCATTCTCCATTCTCAATTCCGTTCTGCATCGCCAAGCGATGAAGAACGGTTACGAGCATGCCTCGGGTGAGTTTGGAATTTGGCGAAAACAGCGTTGGGCTTGTGCCGTTCATTAAACCGTGCGCATAGACATACATAGCCGCTTCGTAGAACCAGTCGCTCTCCTTCAAATCTGTGAACGGGTTTGCAACAGGCGCAGACGTCGTTTCGTCTTTCTTATCTGTTTCGGGAGGTGGTGCACCACCGCCACCGCCGCCGCCTGTTCCTGTGCCTGATCCGCTGGTGCTTACGTATGACAGCGTATTTGAATCCATATACCGTCCATCAGCATCGAACACTCTCACATATAACGATAAGTACTCGGTGTTGCCCGGCTCGAAACTATTCGTCGAACCCCAGGGTTGCTCGCTAGACCACTCGCCGTCGAGGCAGTATTTCCATGCTACAGGCACAAATCCCTGTGAGCTGTTATCTGTGATAGTCACGGAACCGCCGGAGGCGCTTATGACGATGCCGCCCGCGTTACTGATTGTATTTGATATTCTGAGCGAATACGATTTCGTCGCGGCCCCGCTGACAGCGGGCTTCACGAGGACCTGAACATTCGCCGTGCCTCCGGTCTGCAAAGGCAATGCATATGACACCGCGCCCGTCCCGCTGGCCAGCGTCCGTCCGGAGCTATCAAGCACAGACACCGTAGCAGCCGGGTTGACAGCCGCCGCAGTCAAGGTTGTGCTTCCGACATTAGTAGCGGATAAGCTATAGGACGTTGTGTCCTTGTCAAAAGCTATCGCGACTGCCGACAACTGCAGGGACGCCAAATCTGCGTTCATGGCGGTGGGATCCGCCGTGTAATACCCGACCTGCACGGAATATCCTGCTTGTGAAAATGTGAATGTGATTTCCGCCTCGCCCTCTTCATAGAGGTTTATCAATCCGCTTGCACTTGTTGCGTAGATCAGCGTTTCCAGGACTTCCCCGTTCTGTCCGAGCAATGTCGCGACGACGTTGCCATTTGGCGCCGGAACCATCGCGAGGTTCGTTACCGTGACCGTCGCCACACTTACGCCGGATGCATTACTCTGGCTGACCTCAAGGCGAATCGGGTTGCCATCATTGGCTTCAACCGGGTCAGTGAACAGTATACTTCCGGTGCTGTTCTTGTAATACTGCTCGATCTCCGCACCGTTTTCCTCAGCCCAAGCCCGCGCGTACAGGCGAATATCCCCGTCTGCAAAGCCGCTTCCGGGAATCGCATATGTCAACAGCTTCGTCAGCGCCGACTCGTCGAGCATTTCGAGTTCACTGCCGGAGAATTCACATATCATGGGTTTTCCATCCGCGTCATAAACCGGATACCGATATTCAGGATCGGCATAGATACCCAGGTGGGCACTGTAGGCAGTATTGCCGTCAAACTCAACATCGCTGAGGTTTTGCAGGGAGACGCGGAATGTGCGCAAACCGCCGCCCGCATTAATCAGGTCGATGGATGTGATGCCGATATTGGGGATAGCGATGTCGAGTTTGCCTGTAGCATTCTGCCATGTCCCGCCTGCGGATGATGCCGTCACTGCCGCCGTGTAGCCCAGATCGACTATTTGATTTTTTCCCTCCGGGACTTTGTACTCTAGATTCAACTGCATGGTTTGGGTAGGCAGGATCCGCAGACCGGTGAAAAGTTTGCTCGTGCCGTCGGCTAATGTAATCTCTACTGTCCGTATGATTTCAGAGCCCAGATTGGTCACGTAGAAGGGGAACACCGTAGTGAAACCATGTACGATTTCTTCCTGATTCACGGACGCGCTCACTTCGATATCATTGTCAAAACCTTTTGTAACGCTGGCGATGGTCGAGCCGCGATTGTAATATTCCGCCCAGTCCCTGATCAGCATTACCGCGTGTAATCCTCCGCTGTCATACCATCCGTCAAAGACGGTGAACTGCTCTTCCTCGCCTGTTTCCGTCACTGTCATCGGAGCGGTAAAGAATATGCTTCCATCGCTGTCCAAACGCAGCGCGGAGCCATACAAAATCGCGGAAGCGGCCGCAGCCGGGTCCACAGGAGGCACAAGCCCGCTCCACAGCAATGACAAGCCGTCCAGGGTGCCTAAGGAATTTGGCGCAAATCTGAAGTCGCCGCCTATGCCGATGTTCTGAGCGGCAAGCGCTTCCGCCGTTAGCCTGCCAATGGTTTCATTGACGGCCCCGTCCCCGGACAAAGCTGCAAAAACAATCCCGCTGTATCCTTCGCTGTTTTCCTGATACCATGCTATGACAAACTGCTGATCGCCGCCAATAGTTACCGCTTGAATCTGCGGGTTTATGCTTGTGCCACCGGATGAAAGGCGGACGCTGCGGCTTATGGAACCATTGCTTTCCATTATCATGCAATAGGCGTCGCCGTCCAATAGATAAACCAAGGCTATCGTGTCGTCCGGCAGCATCGCCGCCGCCATACTGCTGATGTTCGAGGCGTTGCCGAGCAAGACCTCCGCCTCGCTCCAGGATCCACCGGAATAGATGCTGTAACATATGCGGCTGCTGATATCATCATAGTTGAGCTCTAAGCCTAAACTACCTTCTTCTGATTCGCCCTCATCTAATTTTACGATTCCGCTGCCCGCCGTGTTACGCCACGCCGCGAACGCTCTGCTCCCGCCTGCCGCCACGACAGGGGATAAATCCGGTTGATAATTGTCGGTCAGGCGCTTTGCGCTCCAACTCCCGCCTTGATATATCGCGGCGACAATTTCCGTGTTGTTCATCACGGCGTCCATTTCCGCGGCGGTTAATGGGGCGCTTGTCTGTGATATCTCTTCCCTCTGCGCTTCCCAGGCGACAGCCGCAAAGCTACTTTTTCCGGCTAAATCGAAGCGGCTCGCCGCGTAAAGGGACGTGGGGGTGCTGCTGGCAATCCTATCAGGCACCGCATAGCCGGAACTGCTTCCCGTGCTCCAACTGATATTTGTGTCGTTGATGTCCTCGCTGTCGCCATCCGAGCGTAATACCAATAAGACTCCGTCGTCTGAAACAAGCGGGTTTGAATAGGGATAGGCATTGGTTTGGTCAGTCCTCACCCCAACGCTTGAACGGGATAAACCTCCGCCTGAGTACCAGTTTCTTGGCAGTGCGGACAGATAGTCCCTGCTTTCCAGCGACCAGTCGCCGTTATCTTGTTCGATATAATAGGCGTTGGTCACTGATTTGACCAGCGCTACAGCTTCATCAACGCGCCCCGCAGCGTATAGATTAAATGCCGCGGAAGCGATCCCGCGTGATGAGAATTGGCCAAACAGGTCCTTTATCCCATACTTATCCACATACGCCTTTATCTCGTTATAACTCCCGAAAGTGCCGAGCGGCACGTCGAATTCATAGATTTTGTATGAAACGGATATCGTGAAAAAGATAAGGGTAATCTCGGCCTTTGCCCCGATCTCCCCGCTCAGGCTGAGCCTCGTTCCGCCGCTGCGTGTGAAGTAGTCCTGCGGGATAAAGCCGGCAAAATAGCCCTCATGCTCGTAGACATTCAACATGCCAAGGTATACGTTGAATAACAACTCCCCGTAAACTCCAACAAAGAACCCAAGGACGTCGCCTGAGAACCCGATCCCTGTCTGGCCCGATATGCCCGCGGAAATCATCAGGGATAAAAGGTTGTCCGTTTTATTTTTCACCGTTTCATTTCTGTTAAACTGCATGGCCATTTTGACGTCGGCCCTCAGGTTTATGGCGATGGTGAAAAGCGGCAGCATGATAGTACCCACCGGTTGGGTCAGGCTCAAGCCTATTGAAGCCCCGCCCTCGACGATTTGCAGCGACCAGTTGCCGGTTTCACGTTCTACGCGCGCTTCGCCTTTGATATAGACGTTTATCTCCAAGTCGAAAGGATCGATGCCGAATGAGGTGCCGACGGACATATTGCCCTTATCTCCGCTGAAAATGTCCAGAAAGACATAGTAGAGTAATGGGTCGCTGGTGGGCTCGTATGTGACGTTCACCTGCCCGAGGGCCGCGAAGCTCGAATACTTTTGCAGGAGATCTAGGCAGCCGGTGAGTTCTAACAGCTTGCTCCCCGCTATATCCGCCAACTGCTGCTTGTCAAAAAGCTGCGTGTTTAACTGGTCGGTCAGTTGATTAAGCTGCAACTGCATACGTTCATTTTTATCAGGATCCTCAATTCCCACCCCGTTGAATATCCAGAAAGCCATGGGTACTGAGAATTTAAGATATCCTCCAGCTAAGGCGTTAAGTTTCACGGGGACGCCCTGCCCGGCTTTCAGGTTGAGCGTAGTGCCCGGTCCGATGCTTCCGTCGCTCAGTAAGGCTTCGTTGACGGTGATCGCCATATCAATGAACGGGAGCTTGCGGGTACTAATGATTTGTACTTGCAGTTCCGCGCCCTTTTCGGACATGATATCCGCGCTGTAAAGCTGGTCGGGATTTTCGCCCCACCAGAGCACGGTGCTCCGTAAGGTGAGTTCCGGTATGCGGTTTCCGGGGCCGACATTACCGTCATATGTGCGGACGTCGGGCGAACCCGGCAAATTCGGACTGACCGCGTTCTGCGCGGCAAGAAAAGCGTTTGGGCTGCCGGAAGAATTGGCGCGGAGCGGGACAATGTTGACGCCGACATTTACGACGTCGACGGTGTTAAGGTTCCCGTCCACTCTCAGGTAGACCGGGTAATAAGCGTTGCCGCTGCCGCATTCAAGGACAAACTCAAATTCCAGTTTGTCGCCAAGTCCCAGATCCTCGTTTCTATCCTCCACCCAGAAGTTTGTAGCATCAAGGTTGAGCAGAAAACGCCCTGCGCCGGAGACGGTCATTGTGCCGCCGCGTATGATCGACTCCTCGCACAGTTTGCCGTTCTTATACACGGCGCCGCTGTAACGTACGCTGCCTGTCCACGGGGTCTCTCCGTTGGGCTGCTTGAGAAACACATCCAACTTCGTGTTGCGCAACTGGAATATATTCACCGGGTACAGCCCCCTGTTGGCGCTGTTCTGTTCGCCTGATTTCAGTTTATCGTTATATATCGTCCCAAGATAAATCATATCGCCGCTTCCGGATTGCAGGCTGATGTCGCCGGTGATGCCGCTTGGCTCATAGACCGCCAGCGCCCCGTCCGTGCCGGATGTGAGTCTGGCCGGTTGTCCTTCCCCGTTAATATAGCTGACCGTGGTAGCCTGTGCGGGGTAGAACTGGAAAATATACAGGCGGTCCTTTAGTGTTTCTACCGACACATCCACCGATACCGTCTGCCCCGTAGCCGCGTGAGTAGCGGAAATGACTGCCTCGCCGTCTCCGGCGCCGGCCAGCGAGAATGTCGTAGTCGGCGAATACTTTGTGTAGGTAAAGACGGACAGCGGTTCATAGCTTGTGCCTTGCCGATAGTTAATCGTGGCGACGGCTGTGTTATCGGAGAGCCATTCTATCTGGTCGCTTATCAAGCTCCATGCGTAGTCGCCGTAATTGATGCTGATATAATTCTGCAGGCTTATATCCCGCTTCAAATCAAGGATCGCCTCGCTGCCTGCCTGCCCCCCGCCGTTATAAAGCTCCGCTATCTTGTTCCTGTTGCTCAATTCCAGCATATCGCCGTTCCGCAGCGCTGAAGAATTGCCAAGAGCGTCGCTTACCATGATCTGCAACGCCTCATGGTTATAGACATTCAGCGTGATGGAGTCGACGGAAGCGCCCGAAGCGTTGATGCCCAGAGCCTGTACGCTGTATGTATCCTTCAGTCCTGACACTTGCGGTATGGTGAGATTATAGATGTTATCCCCGCTGACAAAATCTCTGATGATTTCATACTCGACATCTTCATCGTTTCTGTAAACCGTCAAAATAAAGCTGTCACCCTGAGCTAGGTTTTCCGCCCGCCATTTTATGGTTATTTGGCCGGTTTCATCGGTGAACGATGGGCTGCCGCTTCCCGCGAACTTTATCAACGCCGGTTGCGGGTAGACGAATATGTCCCCCTCAGCCTTGAGCGCCGCGCCGGGGTCGCCGGGGTTTCCAGGGTAAGGCGCGCTGATCGAAAAATGATACGCGGGTTGCAGCGAGAGGGCGACGTCCGGTTGCGAAAGTTCGGTGAGTTTATTGCCCGCTATTTCAAATGACGGGCCTGACAGAGTATCCGAATGCAGTTCGGTCACATTAAGCGGATTATCATCGGGCCACAACTTGATGGTAAAAACCGTGTCCTCAAAGGGGAGGTTCGTCACCCACTTCACTGTTAATGCATCGCCGCGCCTTGTGCTGAAATGCGTGCCTTCGGGTATTTTTATCACAGGCGGCCCGCCGGCGCTGATAGTAAACTCCTCGGTGTCCTCCGAAATGGCGCCAAAACCTCCGTTTGTCGCCGTCGCGGTGAAATAGACAGTACCCGCTTTGATGGGGAATATGATACCATCCTTGTCAATATCGGCTACTTCCGGATCGGAACTTGTCCACACTACTTCAGTGAATGAAGCGTTTGTCGGCGCTATCTCCGCGGTAAGCTGTATCGGCGTGTCATATTCGGCAATATAGATAAGCCTGTCTTCGGGGTTTGCGGGATAATCCAGCGTGATACCCGTCACAAGAACCAGCGAAGGGAATGTGACGTACAACAGCTTATCAAAAGCGACGTCGCCTCCCGAAAAACTATCCCCATCACGGGTGACGCCGCTGCCGTAATACAAGGCGATCTGCATACTTTCGGCATATGTGGCATAGAGTTCGGCGGGGATTTCGGCAATATAGTTGAACGAACCGTCCAGGTTTGGGGGTTCCTGCGCCGTGAAGGCATACGTGTCCGGCACTCCGCTCACCGGGTTCATCACGGCAAGGTACGCCCCGCCGACTGTGAAGTCGTTGCTGTCAATGCTGCTACGCAGCCACGCGCTGACTGCCGCGTTGCCGTGGTCGGTGAGCGTGACTTTTATGTTCTCGCTGAATTCGTAATCGGTAGCAGTCTTGTCAGTCGTAAGATCCGTGATTGCCATGGATTCCAGCGGGGTGATCATTTGAGCGGTGATATAAGCAGGGCTGTAGTTCGGGTCGGCCGTGTCCGACAGATTTATCTCGCCCGCCTGCGGGTCATTGTAGAGCGGGCTGAGGGTGTTGCCTGACAAGTCCCTTAGGAACGGGTTTGCGAGCATTTCAGGCGCTATGCTTATTTCAAGGGTGTCGGCGTTGTCCACGTCCTGAACGGTATAGAAAAATGTCATGTATTTGCTGATGCTTCTGTCGGGGCTGAGCGTACACGGCGCCGCCTGACCATTGACGAGGATATAGGGCGTCGGTAATAAGGAAGGGTCGCCGAGTGACATAAGCCACTCATTCGATACGGCTTCGGAAAACTCTACCGTGATTGGGATTATATCGCCGGGGCGGTACGAAACACCACTGTATTGCGGCGTAGTGATGCCTACTATACGCGGCGGCGACTGATCGAACAGTGTGAAAACATGACCCTGTACCATGTAGAAATCAACTGTTAACGGACCTTGATCATCTCTTATACACATTCTGTAAAGGCTTATCCGTTGAGTATCCATATTTGCAAAGTCAAAGAACTTCTGTCTGGGAAAGACATATAGAGGAAACCCGTCTTGCAGCCCGGGAATGCTGAGTTCAAAATCGTTCCAATAGCCCACAGTCCAGTTCATTATCCAACCAATATAATCATTTTCATCATAAAGGATATTGTTATATGCATCAACAGGCGACGCATAGCCAAACAGACTGTACAAATCGGAACTGCCGACAGGAGCGCCGGCAACGTCGGTCGCATATTGAGTTATGCCCAAAATCACCCATGCTGCATCGGAATCCTCAAGGGCCCTGACAAGCCAACCATAGTCTGAAGGTCCCGTTTCCAATGTATAAATAATACTTGCGTATTCATCATTAGGCGGATAGGTATTCGGTACAACCGCTGTTTGATATGAGAGAATATTACCGCCAGTACTGAATTCATTATAACGCGCGTTTGTTCCGTTGTTGGGGTACTCGGCCGTTCCGTTGATAGGCAGCGTATAGTTCAGGGAGCGGCCGGGGGATTCATATAAATCGTAATACATAACTGAAGGCGTCTCAGATTGATGCAGGGATGCGCCCACGGGATTTGTAAACTGCACCATGATGTGACGCGCGCCGCTCCATCGCTTTGCCGCCTTATCGGTTATCCCTGCATTCGAGCTGATGTCATTTATGCTGAATGTCAGCGTTTTCAAAGTCTGGCCGGGCTCAAAAACGATCGTGCCGTAAAGATTATCGGCTGTTATCGCTTCTATTGGCATCGAGCAGGGCATTATCCTGTAATCCACGCTTATAACGGTATCGGAGGCTTCTTCCAGAATAAGCTCATACGTACAATCATAGTCCTCGCTTGCAGACAATCCATAATAACCTAGCGAAAACGTCTGGTCGACATAAATCGCGGGAAGCCCGTCTTCCTCCACGACCTTCAGAACGTCGGTTCTCACCGGCGGGGTCCCCGGCGCGGCTTTTGCGGTCTGTTTCATTAAGGGAACAGCGGGTAGCAATGTCAGAACCATCGCAAATATCAATACAATGGATATCAATTTTCTTATCGGATTTTTAGTTTTCATAATGACCTCCCTTATCCTCATTAAGTCCCTCTGCCGTACAAACTGTAACGTCCCGCTCAAACACGTTTCACCGCGCCCCGTATGGGACCCCGCCCTCGGCATCCTTATAAGTATTCACACTTTACAATAACAAAAATGTGTGAAAAAACAAGATAACCTCCCTAATCGGGAGGTTTTTGCCTTGAATAGGAGTTTATGTTTTGTAGAATAACTGACTACGTCCCGTGGTGTTGACCGAACCATTAGATTTTATTAATACTCCACAGCGGCGCATCCTTTCCGGAGGCGTGGGTTGATTAGCAGTTACCGCTTGGCGTCATACATTTGCCGGAGCGTGGTCTGCAAGGCTTGTGAAAGGTTGATCCCTTGGGTCGTGGCCCAGTCCTTGAGCCATGACGGGAGGGTGATGTTTGTCTTTACGGCCCTGTTGTCAACTTCATTCCTTACAATGTCGGGGAAAACTGTAACCGGCATGACTATCCCGCCTTCCGGCATTTCATCAAATGGCGGCATTGTGACAGGCGGCAGCACGTCGCCGTCCTGCTCCATTTCGCAGATATGCAAGCCCAGCGCCTCCGCAGCCATTTGCTCCGCGTGTTGGAGATCGTCACCCATTGAAATGCATCCCGGCAGATCAGGCCAGGACACCCCATAATTACCGTTGGTAGATGGCTCAAAAACCGCATAATATGTGAGCTTGCGCACAGCGTTCACCTCTCTATCTGGTGAGAGTATACTCCTATTTTATGCGCATGTCAAGGATTTATACGCATAATATAGGAGTATATTCACACTATCCCGGGACATCGTAGCAGTTGAAATAAAAAACGTATTTCTGACATGTTGTACAGACATGTGCCTGTGGGGGACGATGCCCACATCGTCCCGCCAATGCTAATTTTTCACACTTTACAAAACGAAAATAGATCATCACAATGTAAACTTCTCTATAAACCTTTGCAGCACAGTAGCAACTTCCGCCCTCGTCGCGTTTCCTGTTGGGTCAAGATACCCGCCCGGTTTGCCGTTTATGATTCCGGCGCCGCACGCCCATTGGAATGCCGAGACAGCGTACTCGCTTATATCGAAAGCGTCGTTGTAACTAAGGATATTTGTGTCTTGGCCAACCGATACGTCTATTCCCTTCAGCAGACAATAGCGGTACAGGATAACCGCCAGATCCTGCCTTGTTACAGGGTCATTCGTCCCAAAGGTGCCGTCACCGTAGCCACCGACAATGCCAACCGACGCAGCCCATGCAACCGCATCGCTGTACCACATCCCCTCCGTAACGTCCTCAAATTCCGAATTCCGAATTCCGAATTCCGAATTCATTCCGGGGCTCCCGGCCATGCGGTAAAGTATGGTCACAATCATCCCCCTAGTGAGGTCAGCTTTTGGCGAAAACATCATCGGGTTTGTGCTTGTGCCTGCCATAAGCCCGTGGGAGTAGGCGAACATCATAGCGTCATAGAACCAATCGCTATCATTAATATCTGAAAACGGGTTGTCCATGCTGATGAAGTAGCCCAGCGGCGTATCAAGGTCGAGGATAATAACAGCGTCTTCCGGGACATTGAACGTGTTACCGTAGCTGTCGGTGATTGTGCCGCCGCCGCTTCCCGGTGGGAAGCTGATTCTGCCGTCATTGTCAATTACAGTGCCGGGAGGTACATCGATAGTAACGCCGCCGCTTCCATCTGAGCCGCTTCCCGGTGCCGAAATCGTTCCGCCTCCCGGCAGCGTGATGGAGCCGTCGTCATTGTCTACGGGGTCTTGTCCCGTAGGTGTTTCAAGACGGTTGCCGTCGCCTAAATCCCTTGTGTTACCATCTTCTTCAGACTGTGGAGCGACAGGACTTGTGGGAGTGGTCGAGCCTCCGCCGCCTGTGTAGCCGCTGCCCGACGTGTTGTCTGCCGGCTGGCTAATCGTTTTTGTGCCCCACTCGATAGACTTCACGGAACCGTCCGTTAGTGTAAAAACTATTTCAGGGACCGCTCCCGTGGTATCCCATACCGCGCTGCTGCCGCCCGCCTTGATGGTCAGCCCGTCGCTTGTCCCGTTGCGTGAACTGGGTATTGTTAGCGTGTCAACTTCTACGATGATGCCATAGTCAACGCCCAAATAATCATCAACGTATAAATCGCCGGTACAAGCGCCCGCGAGGTACGCTGCCGCTCCGTAATCGTACACTTCAATGGCGTTGCTCCCGGTTCCCGTCGCCGTCACCGTGCCGCCGGTTATCGACGCTGTCCCTTCGTATACATGTATCGCAGTGCTGTTGACCCCGTTAGCTGTCACCGTACCGCCTGATATTTTTATTTCGTTTTCGCCATAAATCGCCGTGCTGTAATCCCCATCAGAGGAAACTGCTCCCCCGGATATAAATACATTATTATCGGTGATGGCATACGAACCATCTCCCACAGCCGTCACTTCGCCGCTGGTCACAATTGTTGTGCTGCCTTCATCGCCCCATATTGCGCAGCTATCAAAACCGGATGCGGAGATTTTCCCTCCTGAGACAAGTACCGTCACCGGGTCGTTATTTTCCACGTATATAGCACTGCCCTGTTCTTGCTGGTCAATAGCACCGCCGCTCGGAACTTCAAAGACGCCGCTCCCATAAAGCACTACTACATCCCCTTCTTTAGCCAGGCTGATCAGGTCAGCGTTCCAAGTGACCGTCACCCCTTGGGGAATATCAAATACTATTTTTCCGTCAGTATCGGCGATTGTCCCCACTACTGATACGTCCCCGGTCACGTAAATATCGTATGTTATGTAAGTGTAAACGCCGCCATAGTGAGTGACTTCGCATAACCAGTTTGCATATGTTACTACGGTGCCGTTGGGCAGTCCGATTATGTCCTCAAGGTCAATGGTGTTGTCGTCGCTGTTGCCTCCCGGAGGCGTTGTGGTATTGTTCACTGTCATGGGTATTGAAACAGGCGTGCTGCAAAAGTCAGTGTAATTGTCGCCGTTGCATTCCTCTGCAAACAGCTTGATCGTATAGTTGCCGTTAGCCAAAGTAGGAACGGTGAAGTTCGCCGTGCCGCTTGCTGCTGTCGCCAGTTTGCCGTAATACAAGACGTCGCCGCCGCTGTTTTCTATCACGCAGGAAACATAGTTGTTTGTTCCGGTCGTCGCGCCGGAATATATTATGCTCACGCTGTCTCCCGCTGCGACTGTTCGCGTCGTCGTGTCAGTGCAGGTCAGCGACAGGCTTGCGTCCTGTACAGTCATCTTCACCGCGCCTGTCGGCGCTGCCGCTGCCGAAAGCGCACTTCCGACTGCCGCCGGTTTCGCACCCGCTCCGCTTGCAGCGGATGTGAAGAGGACGGATGAAAGGTCTAAATTAAATGCAGGGCGAACTGTGGTTGTTGTGAGAGTTACACTAACTCCATTAACAATTATATAGCCGTCTTCTTTGATAATCGCCGCGTAGTAATCATCGTATCCGGGTGAACGGAGCCACCAGTAATCTGGGTCTCCCGCTCCGAACGTCGCAGTAAAATGAGCCGTATAATCTGTGTTCACCGCCACGCGGCTCGAGTCAGCAGGCATGCTTGGCACAAATCCGAGAACCGGGTCTGTCGCTTCCTGTATGGAAAGAAGGAAAACCTTGTCGCTTGTATTGTTCCCACCTGTTGTGCCATATGTAGGATTGTCAAGGCTTGATATGGTGCTCGTCAAGATTGCCGCTTCTTCCCTCGCGCTGAAAGCGGTATCTATAAAGCTGTCCCCCGCCCCGCTGTAGTCAATGCCTTCATTATTTTCGCTTGCTCCAAATCCATTCAGCCATGACCGCATCGTGCTTCCTTCCCATGTTATGCTTGTACTCGTTTCATTGTATCTTTTCCCCGCGTCGAGGTTCTTTTCGGACAGTAAAAACAGCTCGCCGCCGCTATTTGAGAGTACTCGCCATTCGATCGGCTCGATTGCGTAGTAGTGCATTGTGCCGCCGTTTTTCCCGTCGTCCGCCTTTATCCAGTCGACACCCTCTGTTCCGGTGGGCTGACTTGTCCCTAAATCCCTCTGCGGGTAAACGCCGAAATACACCGTGTCGCCGACCGCAAGCCCGGACGTAGCACCCGACTCGATTTCCACAGCCGACGCCGTTAGCGCAAATGTCGGTGCTAGCGTGAGTATTAGTGCCAACGTCATGGCGATGGATAGTAGTTTTCTTATTGATTTTCTTGTTTTCATATTGCCTTATCCCCCCTCATATAACTATGCCGGACATATCATAAATACTGTTTTACCGCGCCCCGTAAAGTACGCACGCCGGGCGTCCCGCAAATGCTAATTTTTCACACTTTACAATAACAAAAATGTGTGAAAAAACAAGATAACCTCCCTAATCGGGAGGTTTTTGCCTTGAATGGGTGGCATGCGCCCTGACAAAGACGGTTAATCATTTTTACTCGTCCTAATTCTTGACAATAGAGCGGTATGCCGTTATAATTGCCAGTGAGGTGGGTGATACCATGCGGCTGATTGATATTCTGTCCGAAAAAGATATGACTATGTACAGGCTCGCCAAAAAAAGCAGCGTACCATATACTACTGTCCGCGACATCTGCAGCGGCAAAACCGGGATTGAAAAGTGTTCCGGCGAAACGCTTTATAAACTTGCGAAGGCTCTTGATATTTCGATAGAGGCGCTCATTGCTGACGCTGTTGAATATCGTCCGGGCTTTGAGTGGTACAAGAGCCAAATCTGCCACTTGGTCAAGGACATGGGCGATCTAAACTTTATAATTGACACGCTTGAGAATGACAGGATTTCAGAGCTTTGGAACAAAAGATGGTATGTCGAGTGTCTATACCTGCTCGGAATGATTGACTATCTGTCACGCGAAAACGACCTACCGCTATGCGATAAATACACCGAAATGCGCCACGCTAAATTGCAGAAACCTATATATCCCGCCGGTACGCTTGCTTTGAGCGCGGCTTTTGGAAGTGAAACTCCAAAAAAAGAAAGCCTGGAAGAGGCAATTCCTGAGTTTCTTCGGCACAATATAGTTGAAAGCGAGGTGCGGAATGTCATCTGATAAGCCTATAACAAAGGAAAACCTCGATTTTTACCTGAAAGACCTCGCCCGTGAGTTCCGTAAGCTGAACGGAACAAAGACGCCAGCCGAAATCGTGTTGATTGGCGGCGCTGCTGTACTCGCTGGTTATGGCTTCCGCGAAGTGACCTACGATATTGATGCGTTGATTGTTGCATCCTCTGCGATGAAAGACGCTATTAACCGTACAAGGGATAAGCACGGGCTTCCGCACGGTTGGTTGAACACAGATTTCCGCCGCACATCCTCATACTCTGAAAGGCTGTTTGAGGTATCAGTGTATTATCGAACACTCTCGAACATCCTTACGATTAGGATGGTGACGGCGGAGTATCTGGTGGCGATGAAGTTGATGAGTGGGCGGCAATATAAAAATGATATTTCAGATATTGCAGGTATCTTGCTTGAGCACAAAAACCGTGGGACGCCTCTCACGGAAGATGCAATCTATGCGGCCGTGGCAAAGCTCTATGGTTTAAATGCAGAGATTCCAAATGCGATGAAGCATTGGCTTGATGAAACTATAATAAATGGTGATTATGAGGCTATATACAGAGAAAGCCGCGCAGGCGAAAAGGAAGCGAAATCAGCCTTACTTGATTTTGAGGAACAAAATCCCGGCGAGCTTCGCGGGGAAAACATCAACAGTATCATCGAAGCGGCTAAGCGCAAACGTGAAGCTGAATGAATTCAGTGAGGCCAAGATTCTTTTGGAATTGTGCGGCTATGTCATGTCAAATTCGGGAAAGACCAGCGGTTCCCGGGTCTGCTTTACACTGGATAAGAAGGTCTTTCGCATGCACAAGCCGCATCCAAGAAAAGAGCTTCTCGAGTATCAGGTCCAGGAGTTGATTGAAGAATTGAAACAGGAGGGTTTGTTGTGAAGAACACTTTATGCTACAAAGGGTATTATGGCAGCGTTGAGTTTTCTGATGAAGATAACGTGTTTTTTGGCAGGATTATTGGCATAAATGACCGTATTACATATGAAGGCGACAATGCTGATGCCCTGCGTCATGATTTTGAGGAAGCGGTTGAAGAATACATTGAAACATGCGCACAGTTGGGTAAGGAACCGGAAAAAACATATAAAGGGACATTCAATGTGCGAATAGAGCCGATGCTGCACAGGCAACTTGTGCTTTATTCTGCTTCAAACGGAAAATCATTAAACTCAACTGTTGAGGAGGCAATACGTAATTATATTGGGTAGTAACTAGCGCACCGAGCGTCCCGCCCAAACACGTCTCACCTCACCCGTAGGTGACAATGTCCACTTCATGCTTTGAAAATAGATCATCTAAACAAACAAGAGTTAGTTTTTCATCCTTTTCTGCTTCTGCTTTCAATGCCGGCGTGAAGCCGGATTTTGAGAAAAGAAAATAGTGAATTTCTCTCCCTGTGAGTATTGCAGACTTTTCTCTTAATTCTCTGTAAACCTTTTGCCCTGTCTCCTCGTTTTGCCATTTGCACTCACAGGCAATCATACAGTCTTTGGATG
>JGI24702J35022_10001191_pt1 | contig 16186 bp, 18 predicted proteins | sample TergutTh196P4_FD_35022 | JGI IMG/M metagenome (IMG submission 35022)
TTTTTCAATGACGAATGAGAATCGACCTCGTTGAAAGCATTCTGCTGCAGATAGTCCTCCCTTATAGATTTCGCTATCTCAAGTTTGAGTTTGTCTACATCTGATAGCGAATCAAATCCGATAAGTTTCACTATCTCCTGTAGGCGGTTCTCTTCCTGCAACAAGTTGAGAGCCTCGTTTATCGCGTCTGACACGCTTTCGGCAACGAACCGGTCATAATATGAATTCGTGGTAGACGCGTAAAGGCTGTACGAGTTCATCCAATTGATCGAGGGAAAATGCCTTTGCCTTGCCAAGTCAGAATCCAATCCCCAGAACACTTTTACCACCCTAAGTGTGTTTTGAGTCACCGGTTCTGATATATCGCCCCCAGGCGGCGATACCGCACTAATTGCGGTTACGCTGCCTTCTCGCCCATGAGGTCGGCCAACGGCGACCACTTTGCCCGCGCGTTCGTAGTAATTACTCAGCCTACTTCCCAGATATGCCGGATACCCTTCGTCGCCTGGCATTTCTTCCAGCCTGCCGGACATCTCGCGTAGAGCTTCCGCCCAACGCGATGTCGAATCTGCCATTACTGCCACTTCATAGCCCATATCCCGGTAGTATTCGGCAATCGTGATGCCGGTATATATCGATGCTTCCCTTGCCGCGACAGGCATATTCGAGGTGTTTGCTATCAGCACTGTGCGTTGCATGAGAGCCCTGCCTGTCAAAGGATCCTTTAGCTTTCGAAATTCGTTGACGACGTCTGTCATTTCGTTCCCGCGTTCGCCGCAGCCTATGTAGACGACAATATCCACATTAGCCCATTTAGCGATTTGGTGCTGGACGACCGTCTTCCCAGCGCCGAACGGGCCTGGAACCGCCGCAGTCCCGCCTTTCATCACGGGGAAAAATGTATCGATCACCCTCTGCCCTGTCACAAGTGGCTGGCTTGGGTTTATCTTCTCGGTTATTGGGCGCGGATCACGTACCGGCCATTTTTGGAGCATGTTGATCCTATGAGCTACTTTGTCCGAATCTTCAATGTAGCATATTGTATCCTCAACTTTGAACTCTCCTTTGTCAATCCTCAGAACCTTCCCGCCTAACCCATGTGGCATCATGATTTTATGGGTAATCCCTTCTGTTTCGGGGACGGATCCAAGCACGTCCCCAGGGAACACTGTCTGTCCGACTTCCACTTCCGGAGTGAAACTCCATCTCTGTTCGCGGTCGAGCGCACGGATGTTTATACCTTTTTTCAAGAAACTGCTGTCTGCGATTTTAAGGTACTCATCTANTGGGCGCTGAATCCCGTCAAACATCCGCCCGATAAGCCCNGGCCCTAATTCGGCGGACAGTGGTCGCCCCAGGCTGACAAGCGGATCCATGTAAGCAAGCCCTGATGTTTCCTCGTATACCTGTACCGAGGCTATATCGCCATTTATCTCAATTATTTCCCCGATCAGCTTGTCTTTCCCTACTTGACATACATCACGGACGCCCGCGCCGCGCATATTCCCCGCCGTTACAAGCGATCCGGCAATACTCAGTATCTTCCCTTCGTTGATTCTCGAAGCCATACTATTTATGTCCCTCACGATCCTATTACATTGATGCCGATTGCTTTTTCCATGAGTTTATTGACCATAAGCCCGGAATAGCTGGCCCCTTCATCACCTTCGCCAATCGGTATGAAAATTGGCGTTCTGCTACCACTATATTTATCCAATATGTCCCCAACCATGAAGCAATAGGAATCCTCAATATAGATTATCCCAAAATTTTTCGAAATTGCTTCTTTTAGGTACTCCCTTAGCGCGTCCTTTGATGGCGGCGTATACGTCGTAAACCCAAATTGGAGGAATGGGAACAGCAAGGCTTCGCTTCCGATAATGCATATCTCACAGTTCATATGGTATTCTCATTCTCCTTTTGATTTCAAACGCGCTATAGCCGCTTTTCTTGCCTGCCAACAGTATCCTGATGTTCGTGATTTCCATCGATTTATTAAAAAAATACGCGCATATAGGTTCGATCCCGAATGCCATAAGTTTGCAGGCTTTTGTCTTACTGATCAGATAATTGTCGATCAGTACGTCCAGTTCTTCCGAAAGTTGCCGTCTGCTTTCAGCGGCTTCCCATATGAGGCTATACTTTCGCCATAGAGGGAAATCTCTCAATCCGCTCATATCCCCGCCGATATATGCCTGCCATTCGCGGAGCGTATAGCTGCCTTGGTCGGAAAATGCTTTTGGAAAATACCACTTAGGATTGCCGGCAGCCATTGCTTGAAAAAACACCGAGACATTATACAAATCAGTTTTTTCCAACACGAACCTCGCGATTCCCGGACAGCCCAGTTGCTCAACCAGTTGGCTGAGCGCCCTGAAATATGTCCTGTCGAGGATAAAGTCGATATCGTACATCTCTTCAGCGCGGAGCGCTTCAAAAAAACCTGCCGTTAACGCGGCGTTTTCCAAAATGTCATCCGACTCCCTGACCGCCGCTGAGCGTATCGTTGGTAGCGAGTAACTGCCATACGACATGGCAAGCCTGTCATGCCTCCTTCCGGAGTGCCTTTCCTTTGCTACCAGTTTCATGTTATGTATATCGTAGTAAAGCGCGAACATCCTCCATAAACGCCTATCAGGAACTATTTCCTTCATCAGGGTAAACGTATCTTTCATGAGCCCATCGAGTATCGTGGAGTAATTGTCAACGTCCGCGTTTTCGTACGTATGGAAATAGTTCATCTTATTGAGTTCGGCAAGCGCTGTCCAGATGTCTGGTGCGTCATGCACAATGTCGTACTGGAACTGTTTTAGCAGTTTGCTTTCTTCAATGCATATTATTGTGTTCGAGTATGGATAGATATATCTTGATTCCCGCATCTCTTTTCCTCACATAAACATCCAGTCGGAGGAATTCCCAAAGACTTCTTTCATTATCGTGGCGGTGTTGTCTTTTTTCACGTCCTCGATCAAGTCTTCAAAGAGATTATTGTATTCTACATTGTCGTTACTGAGGACAAACCCAGTTTTGCCCGTTATGGTATCGTGGCTCAGCGTGATCGACAGCCCTTCTGTTTCCCGCATGGCTTCTTCTATCGCGCTATTGATGAGCTTGCCTTTCGACCGCTCGCCAAGATGTAAAGTAAAGCTTCCTTTGAGCCATTTCACCGCCGATTTAAACATTACTGTGAACTCATCAGCCGAAACATCCCTGAGTTTCGCCACCGCCATGTCGAATATCCCGTCAGTCAGTTCATGCTGATACAGCAGCAGCTCACGGTTGAGGCGGCTGCGATGGTACTCTATGCGGCGCGTGAACTCATGCTCGTTGTGGCGCTTTAGCGCTTCGCGCTGTTTATTGAACTCTTCTTCATATATCTTGTTTTCGGCGTCTATCTCGCCGTCTATGGCGTCTTTGATCTGCATATAACGCTCTTGGCTATATTTCTGCGCGTCTTCGCTAATTTTCATTGTTATCGCTTGCAGTCCGGCTTTCATTGCGCCCACCTTTACAGAATAATCAGTACGGAAATCACAAAAGCAAAAATCGCGTAGGTCTCGATCATCGCTGAATACAGGACTCCTTTTGTGGAGTGTTCCGGCTTTTTTGCTAGTATCTGTATTCCTGCTGTGGCGAGCGTCGATTGTTTGATCGCTGTCAAATAGCCTGTCAGCCCCATGAGCAGGCCGGCTCCCAGGCACTTGAGCGCGATCGTGAATGTCAGATCGTCATTGATGTTCATGAATATCAGAAAGCCCACAATAAAGCCATACAGCCCTTGAGACGCTGACATCATCTGCAGGACCAACGATTGGCCGAATTTCTCCGGTTGCTCTGATATTAACGCCACCGCCGCTTGGCCGATCATCGTCCCGCCTTTTGCCGAACCGACGCCTGTGAGAAGTATCGAGACGCCAAGCCCAACTATAGTCATGATCATTGGTAGATTGTCATAGAATTGCTGCATATTTGACCCCTTTCACTGATTGTGCGTTACTGTTCAGTCGGCATCCAAAAACACAGGTTAGTTACAGGCAACGCACTGGTACAGTGGTGAAAACTTGTAATATTAGTCAAAACTTGTGTGCGGAGCCTGTAACCATTGCGAGTTTTTGGATACCCACTGAACAGTGAAGATTGTGCTTTTATGCTGTTTCCGCATCGTCGATGATGACGACATTTTTCTCCGCCGCTTTAAACGGTTCGAACTTCTTGCCGCCGCCTGTGTAAAACTTACCAAAGAATTCGATAAACTGGAGGCGTATCCCGTGTACATACGCGCTGAGCATCGACAGGAATATGTTGAGCGCATGGAGTATTACCGCGAGCAGAAATCCCAACGTTACCCTCAATGGTATCGGTAGAAACGAGATGATAGTATTAAACGCCAGCGCCACACTGCCACCTGCTACACCGAGCGCCATCAAGCGGGTGTAGCTGATAAAGTCTCCCAGATAACTGGTCGCTCCATAGACTGCGTACAGCCCCTTTCCGACCCCCGCTAGCCAGCGTTTGCCATACTGTACGGCGGGGCATATTATGATCATAGCCAGCCCCAAGCCCACTATTGCCAAACCAATATTGAATAGCGTTTGACTGAAAACCCACTGCGTGACCCCTGCAAGCAGCATCAGTCCCCCGCCAAGAAACGCCGTAAACCATGCTAGGCCGCCTGACGCCATGTCATAATAGTTTCTGAGCTTGATCTGATTAATAATTTGCAAAACAAGCGCCGTCATAATATGGAAGTACCCTAATATTACCGACAGTACCGTCATTTGGATAATATCTACAGTCGCCGATATCAAGCCAAAAGGAAGATCGAGTCCAAAGAGCGTTCCGAAAACGAACCCCCACGCCATGATCGGGAATGACAGATAGTATAGGAAATCCACAAAACTTCTCGTACTCCGCTTAACTTTCAAAACTTTCCTGATTAGCAGCCCAATTATGAAAACCGCGAGGCCGTAGCCAACGTCGCCGACCATCATGCCAAAGAAAATCATATAAAACAATGTCATAACCGGCGTGGGATCTGTTTCGTTGTATTTTGGTAAACTGTACATTTCCGTCAGTCGCTCGTAAACCGCNCCAAGCTTTCTGTTATTNAGCTTTATCGGGACCTCGCTGACGTCNTCATCATGCGCTTCACTTATCGACAGCCGATAATCCTCTTTTGGTATGTGTNCCGCCATNAGTTTCTCGAACTGCGCACGTTTGTCGGAGGTAATCCACCCTTCGATCACGACGTCTTCTCCNTCGTATATGACCTCAATAGACTTGCGTTTTCGCAGCAGCGCGTTGAGATTGTAGTCCTCCGCAAACGCCAATGTTTCTTCGTATTTCGATTGCTGCTCAATCAGCCGGTTTATTTCCTTCTCATCTTCTATCAGTTGCTTCTCTTCCTTTTCAAGGTTCTTTTTTACCTCGTCAGGCGGTTGGTCAAACGGGTATTCCTCAGCGGAAAAGGAGAACTCGCTCATATATAAGTCGAGCCGCTCAAGAAAACCGTTGTGGCAAAATATGAGATAATATGCCCTGTCTTCGCTGGTCAGAGGTTTTTCGTAGACGACCCCGTCTTCTTCATGTTTTGTGAGAATTTCCGAAAATTCGGCATCATGCTTCTTGTGAACCGATCCAAAAAAAGCCGTGACTCTGCGAAGCTCTCCGAAACGTAGGGGATTGCTATTAAGGCGCCCCCAAATCTGCATTTCGTCCTGGAGCCTCGTCACTTCTTTTCTCCTTTTTCTGTTGTCTGAAAGCCACCTGTCTGTGTGGATAACCTCTTCGAGGATCCTTTCCCACCCACTCCCCTCGACTTTTTCTGTAAACTCCATTATGCTCAGTTTTTTCTCTTCGCTATTTCTAAGAGAGCTGAGCATTTTCGTCGGTTTCCGCTCTTTGATGATGCTGCTAGCCGCGTTGATCTCGCGCAGTTTGTCCTCGATTTCCCTGATCTCCTTGTCTACTACGGTTTTCCTTGCGGGGGGAATCGACGCTTCATATCCTGTATCTATGTGCACACCTTGGAATCCTTGGGTCAAAGCTAGTATTTCGTCAAGGTGTTTTTGATTGAATGTCAGGGCGAGTTTTTCCATTTTCGCTATCGCCACAGTAAGGATAGCACCTCCTCTTTCAGGTGTTTGCTGATCTGATCCGCCCTACCGCACTGGCGGGCTTTCATCTGAGTTTTCAGCCTAGCCGCTTCTTCTTCCATTTTCCCGCTTTCGGTAAGCAAAGCTTGTTCCAACGTTTCGTTTCCAGCCGTCTCAAATAAAATGAGTTCCTGCCTCAACCCTCCAATATACGCTTCTTGTTCTTTTCTGCGGTTTTCTACATAGTTTTCTGCGTCCCTAATAGCATTCTTTACGGTACTGTGATATTCGCTTTCCGCTTGCAATAGTGATGATAAAATGTCTTCATTCAACCAGCGCAACCCCTTTTTGTAACTACTCACTCACGCGTCTGCCTGTGAGCGAAAACACGACCCATTCGGCGATGTTTACAGCGTGGTCGCCGATTCGTTCGAAGTATTTCGCTATCATCAGAAGATCCATCGCCTGTTGCCCATTGGCGCTGTCGGCTTGGATGAGTTCGATCAAGTCTGATTTTACCGTATAGAAAAGCTTATCGACAACGTCGTCGTATTCGATAACGCTATTTGCCAGTTTCAGATCCATTTTCACGAAAGCTTCGATGCTCTCCGTTACCATTTTTGATGTGGCGGCGGCCATCTGCGGGATGTGCTCAAGTTTTTTAATGTATGTTTCGCCAATGAGGTATATGGCTATTTCCGATATGTCGGCGGCTTGATCACCTATGCGTTCCATGTCCGTGATCATCTTCAGAGCCGCCGAAATAAGCCGCAGATCTCTCGCTACCGGTTGCTGCTGCAGCAGTAGCCTAAGGCACATCGACTCTATTTCTTTTTCCATATGGTCGATATCTTCTTCAACCGCTATCGCTTGTTTCGCCATTGCTTTGTCTTGCTTCACGAGCGCTTCGATCGCGAGCGTGATCGCCTTTTCGATCATCGCGCCCATCTCGATGAGCATATCATGCAGTATCGTGAGCTGTTCGTCAAATTTGTTTCTCATAAACCATACCTCCAACTATTGTAGCTTTCACGGCGCTCACCGTGTAAGATCGAAAAGACCTGGCGCATATTTATTCTTATACTAATGTTTTTATTTCTGTTTCAAAGATACCGATTGCATTTTTGGCGCGTAAGTGTTATGATCTTATCGCCGCCGGTAATGTCGTAAAAAAGCGCGATGAAAAGGGAGGCTTTATAAAATGTCCAAAGTGCTTGTAAAAAGATCTGACAGAAGGGTCGTTGAACCTCAGGTATCCGCTGTGATAAAAGACAAGATCGAGTGCCGTGATGCGCAGATACTCGACCTTAGCCGGAAAGGATTACGGTTCCGATCAAAAGAGCAATACAAGAAGGGGGACAAACTAAAATTTGAAATGCAAAGCGCCAACGACGATCCTGCCCTCTCCCTTAGCATCGGGGCTAGGGTAATAAATGTTTATGGCAGCGAGACGGACGGCATGTTTGAGTATGGCGTCAGGTTCTTCCGGCTGCTATATTGGTATGAAATGAACTGCATACATAATTACGTATATTCAACGATAAAGAACTGAGTGGGCTGTGAGCTGAGGAGCTGAGTTTCCCACCTACTTCAAAAAGCCCTGCAAAATAGTATCCTCAGCTTCTTTTTCGGTTAAGCCTAGGCACATAAGTTTCACCAACTGATCGGAAGCGATCCTGCCGATCGCGGCTTCGTGGACAAGCTGGGCGCCTTCGTTGAGCGCGGTGATTTCAGGGACGGACGATACTTGCGCGTTGTGCATAATGATCGAGTCGCACTGGATGTGGCCGCGGCACTCGCAATAGCCTCGCATATTTAGTTGGAACACTTGCTTTGAATCGTCCTGCGCGACGCTGCGCGATATGACCTGCGCCGTCGAGCCTTCGCCAAGCAGTTCGACAGTGACGATCGCTGTAGCTTCTTGGTCACGGTGGGTCAGTAGGCGCTCGAAGACTGTCAGTTTGGCGTTTTTGTGGAGCTTCACTAACGTATCGCGTTTTGCGTAATCGACGCCCCGTATTTGCGTCATTTCCAACTCAGCTACGCCATCCTCCCAGACCTCTATAATGGTGGTCGGGTTGAGCACGCGCTTGCCTGTGTCGTCTCCTTCCCCATAATGTTTTTCGATATATTTCATTCTCGCGCCGCTACGGACAAAAAACTCATGTATTCCGTCATGACCTGCATTCTTCCCTGTCGTATTGTGTATGCCACAGCCGGCGACAATGAGAACATCCGAGCCTTCGCCTATATCAAAGGTATTATATACCACATCTTCCATATTTGTGGACAATATTACCGGGATGTGTACGCTTTCGTTCTTTGTGCCCGGCTTAATAATTACATCTATGCCAGGTTTGTCGGTTTTCGTGATGATGTCTATGTTCGCGGTAGTGTTGCGCATAATACCGGCACCGTTTTTGCGTATGTTGTACGCGCCAATCGGGATATCATGTATATCCGCAACCTCTTCCAAGAGTTTTTTATCAATAGTATCGAGCATGATTTGTCTACCTCCTATCGCGGCAGTTTGGGCAGTCGCAGTCTTGATTGATATAATCGATCTCCCCAAGTATCTTGTCCGGGCTGGTTATATCGGTTACTGTCCCGCCCGCTATCAGTATGACCTCGTCCGCCATCCGCAAAATACGCTCCTGGTGTGAAATGATGACGATCGTCGTATCCTTTGTTTCATTGAGCAACCGGAACGTTTCCGTCAGCTTCTGGAAACTCCACAGGTCGATACCCGCCTCCGGCTCGTCAAACAGCGCGACCCGTAGATTGCGCGCGAGTATGCTTGCTATTTCGACCCTCTTGAGCTCTCCTCCGGAAAAGCTGGCGTTCAGTTCGCGGTCAATGTAGTCCTGCGCGCACAGCCCAACGTCGAAGAGCAGAGAGTAAAGCTTCTTTTCGTCGTTGCCGCGCGCCGCAATCTCAAGGAAATCGCGTACCCTCAAGCCTTTGAAACGGGTTGGCATTTGGAACGCGTACCCTATGCCCATATTGGCTCGTTCAGTAATTGTTTTGTCTGTAATGTCCTCCCCGTCGAGATAAATCGCTCCGCCGGATACAGGGAATATGCCCATTATTGCCTTAGCAAGCGATGTTTTTCCGCCGCCATTCGGTCCGGTCACAGCATATATTTTCTTTTCATCAAGAACCAGACTGACACTCCTGATGATTTCAACCCCGCCAGCGGATTCATCGCCAGCCGCTACGCTGATGTTTTTAAGTTCCAGCATAAAAATGCCCCCTCCTCATAGTTGACAATCCCGGTAAAATCCTGTATGCTTTCTATCCGCGCTTATATGCATTGATTGACTTTGGGTCGTTGGCGCAGCGTAAGCTGGTTGTTTGATTATATTATAACGTTTCTGGCAAAGTCAAGGGGGGAAACATTATTTGGTAATACTTGGTATAGATCCCGGGGTCGCGACCGTCGGGTTTGGCATAGTTAACAATGACAAAGGTACACTCCATCCGGAGCGGTACGGTACGCTCACGACGCATACAGGTGTAAGGCTCGCTCTTAGGCTGACGCAGATAAACAGCGACGTCTCAGAGCTTATAGAAACGTTCAAGCCGGACGCGATAGCAGTCGAAGAGCTTTTTTTCAACACAAACCTGAAGACTGCCGTAGCGGTAGCCCACGGACGCGCGGCAGCCATACTTGCAGGCGAGAGCCATGGCGTCCCTATGTTCGAGTATACGCCGCTCCAGGTCAAAAAGGCAGTCGTGGGGTATGGGCGCGCGACAAAAAAGCAGGTGATGGACATGGTGCGACGTCTCCTTGTGATGGATCAGTCACCGAAACCGGACGACGCGGCGGACGCCCTCGCGATCGCCATATGCCACGCGCGATTTAGCAGCTCGCTGATGAGCTTTAAAGGAGCGGACACATGTTCCACTATTTAGAAGGTACTGTAGCTATCGTCGGTCAGAATCTCGTCGTTGTCGACATCGGCGGCGTGGGTTACGCGTGTCTCACGACTTTAAGTACGCTCTCTCGCCTTGAAACGGGCAAAAAGGCGAGACTGTACACATATTGCAATATTAAGGAAGACGCCTTCGATATTTATGGGTTTTACAATACAAGTGAAAAGAGATGTTTCGAGCTACTTCTTGGCGTAACGGGAGTCGGGCCGAAGGTCGCGCTTTCGATACTGTCGTCTGCTACCCCGGAGTCGATAGCGATCGCGATCGTTAACGACGACGAGACGTTGCTCACAGCCGCATCAGGGGTTGGCAAAAAGTTGGCGCAGCGCATCATACTTGAGCTGAAGGATAAGGTCAGCAAGGAAACTGCTGCGCTCAAGTCTTCCGGTTATGCCGTACCGCGCACGGACGACGGACGGCCGGGCGTAAAGCAACGCGACGCCGCTTCAGCTCTTGCAGTACTTGGATACAGCCAAGGCGAAATCTCGGCGGCGATGCGTGGGATCGATACAAACGCATTATCGGTTGAAGAGATCATTCGGGAAGTTTTAAAGAACAGTTCTTAATAAGGGGCTATTTATCGATGACCCCAAAGGAGGCTCAATGAGCGTAAATTATAGCGACGCAATAGATAGCAATACGGAATCGGGCGCGGTTTTGCTTTCAACATCATACACAGACGAAGACATTAACGAAAGCCGGCTACGTCCCCAGACGCTTTCCGAATATATTGGACAGGAAAAATCGAAAGGCAACCTAGCGGTGTTCCTCGAAGGCGCGCGGATGCGTGGAGAACCGCTTGATCACGTGCTGCTGCACGGCCCGCCGGGATTGGGGAAAACGACGCTTGCGGCTATAATCGCAAATGAAATGGGCGCCGCGTTGCGCAAGACTTCTGGTCCAGCCATAGAAAAGCCAAAGGATCTAGCCGCTCTGCTGACCAATCTGAACGAAAACGACGTGTTGTTTATTGATGAGATACATAGGATGAACAGAGCCGTCGAGGAGATTCTGTATCCAGCCATGGAAGACAAACAGATAGATATCATCATCGGCCAAGGTCCATCCGCGACTTCTATATGTTTGGAGCTAAAAAACTTCACGCTGGTAGGAGCAACTACGCGGGCGGGTCAGCTTTCGTCGCCGCTACGCGATAGGTTCGGAATAGATTTGAAGCTGGATTTATATTCGACGGAGGAGCTCCAAACAATTGTCGAACGTTCGGCCCGCCTGCTTTCAATACGAGTCGAACCTAGCGGTGCGAAAGAGATCGCGTCACGCAGCCGGGGAACGCCAAGGGTAGCCAACCGGCTCCTCCGGCGCGTTCGGGATTTTGCCGAGGTCATCGGCGACGGCGTCATCACATATGATTCTGCCAATAACGCCCTGTTACGGCTTGAAATCGACGCGTTAGGGCTGGACGCGGTTGACAGGCGGTTATTGAGGAGTATAATAGAAAACTACGGCGGCGGTCCAGTCGGACTTGAGACGATAGCCGCGACTGTATGCGAAGAGGCTGTAACGATCGAGGATGTCTACGAGCCGTTTTTGCTGCAGCAGGGATTCTTGGCTAGGACGCCGCGCGGTAGACGCGTCACCCGCCGGGCGTACGAACACCTAGGAATCCAACCTGAATACGACAGTGGGCAAATGACATTTACAGACGCTTAGGAGTCGGTGATTAGTGGGAAAATACTTTGGAACAGATGGCATTCGAGGCATAGCGGGCAAGGATCTCGACGCAGAGCTAGCTTGCAAGACCGGGAGCGCGGCGGCGACTGTGCTCAATGATTCCGTTGGCGAGCGCCCACGCGTGATTATTGCTCGTGACACGCGCGTATCGGGCGACATGCTTGTTACAGCGCTATCGGCTGGACTGTGTTCAGCCGGCGCAAACGTGACGCTGCTCGGCGTTCTTCCGACTCCAGCGGTAGCCTATTTGACAGCAAAAACCGGGGCGAGCATGGGCATCGTTATATCAGCGTCCCATAACCCTTTTGAGCATAACGGTATAAAACTGTTCAGCAAAGACGGGTTCAAGCTAAGCGATACGCTTGAAGGGCGCATAGAGCATATAATTGACAGTAACAGCGCCATAAAAATGACCGGCGGAAATTTGGGCGTTATAACCGAAGATAATACATATTGGAAAAATGAGTATGTACAGTCTATTGCTGCGGCGGCTCGCGGGCGCTATGGCAATAGAGTAGCGATCGACTGCGCGAACGGCGCCGCTTCGGAGACAGCCAGGATGCTGTTGAGCCAGCTTGGCGTGGAGTTTGAGATATTTTTTGATGAACCGGACGGCGTGAACATCAACGCCGGCTGCGGTTCTACCGATTTGCGCCGACTGCGCGAAATTATGAAAACCGGGAAGTTCGGCGTAGGATTCGCCTTCGATGGGGACGCGGATCGATGCCTGGCTGTCGACGAGAGCGGCGGGGTTATTGACGGAGACATGATGCTCGCCGTCTTCGCGCGCTATATGAGAGCTGGAGGCTCACTCAAGGGCGACGCTATGGTCGGTACTGTCGTATCGAATTCAGGGATGGAAGTCTTTTCGCGTAATAACGGCTTTACGTTCCATCGCGCCGCTGTAGGCGATAAAAATGTGCTTGAAATGATGCGCGTTCAAGGTTGCAATCTTGGCGGCGAATCGTCGGGACACATTATTTTTTCTGACGACGCCAGGACAGGCGACGGTCAACTCACTGCGGTCAAATTTCTTAATGTGCTTGCCGCGTCCTGTAGCAAAGCGTCCGAACTCGTAAGCGATATACCTAAATTTCCACAGGTCATGCCAAGCTATACATTGACCGGCGGCGTGACGCAGCGGGACGCCATAATGGCGCACCCTAAGCTGAGCAGTGAGGTCGCGAGACAGCAGGATTTGCTTGCTGGTGAGGGACGGATCCTTGTGCGTCCTTCGGGGACAGAACCAATAATTAGGGTGCTTGTAGAAGCGAAAACCGAAGAACTCGCTTTGGAAAAGGCAGAAATACTGATAAACGTCATTAAATCGTTATAAATAATGATAAATAATTTGTTTTTTAGTGAAAAAGACTTGACTTTATATGCAGCAATAAATATACTTGTTATCGCTAATATTATATTACTGAAAGTTCGATGTAATACACTGGTAAATTTTTGGCGACAACATGTTGGAAGACTTGTAAATGAGTGGCACTGAAGACTATGGAACCGCAAAACGGACTCAAATAGCCAATAACAGAATCCCAAGATGAAGAGACGCTCATATCAGAATACATCCGATAACTAGCATACCCCTCTCAATAGCTATATTTCGCTGGAAACCTCGCAACTTGACGGACAAAACTCCCGATGCGCGTTTTTTGCGTGATCCTGAAGACTTTGTTATAGCTCGAGAGAGCGCCTATGAGATAAAGCATCCAATGTGGCGCGTTGTCACGGTTTATATCCGACGTGACGGGACTGTGCCTAGAGATGTGCCCTACGAAAATATATCATAGCGCTTAGGCAGATTGGTCAAGCCAGTTGGCAACGCTGTGCGGAGGATCAGGAAAAGGTTGGCTTATATCCTTGGGTAAATAAGCCCATAAAAGTGGCAATCACTATACCATTGGCGTCAATCAGCAAAAGCTGTGCGCAATAAACACCCATCGGGTAACTTTTATATCAAGAGAGAGGTTTAGAAATGTACGAAGACAAAACATTAGTATGCAAGGAATGTGGCGCGGAGTTCATATTCACAAGCGGTGAGCAGGAGTTTTACGCCGAGCGTGGCTTCCAGAATGAGCCACAGCGGTGCAAAGCGTGCCGCGACAACAGAAAGGCTGCCGCCCGCGGTCCGAGGGAGTACTTTACAGCCATTTGCGCTGAGTGCGGAAATGAAGCGAAGATTCCATTCGAGCCAAAGACCGACAGGCCGGTTTATTGCAGCGACTGCTTCGCGAAAACGAGGTAGCGTGATAGCGAGCTAAACAGGAGGTTCATTTGAATGGCTCAAATCACAAAGGACACGCGCATTTCTGATATATTAAGCATCGCGCCGGACTCCGTGCCGTTGTTTCAATCTATTGGGATGCACTGTCTTGGATGTGTCATGGCAAGCGGCGAGACCCTTGAACAAGCATGTAGGGTTCACGGCGTCGACGTCGACAAATTCCTGTCGGACCTGACGGAGTTTGTGGAGTAGGCTGTAGAAAAAAGGCAGTAACATAGACGGGGCGTATAGTATGCGGCCCGTCTTTGTTTTTGGAGGCGTTCATGGGCTGTATTCTTAAGCTGCCGGAAAGGCTGATGGCTGCAGTGAATTTTATTGAGCAGGGCGCGTATGTAGCCGACATCGGAACCGACCACGGCTACCTCCCCGTTTACCTCGCCCTTCATGGATCGGCGCGCGGGATTATCGCGTCTGATATAAGCGAGGGGTCGCTTAAAACCGCACGGCAGTCCGCCGCAAAGTATGGCGTGGCGGAAAAGATCACGTTCATATCCGCTGCCGGGCTTGACGGCATTGAAAAAACGGACGCGGACACTGTTGTAGTAACCGGGTTGGGCGGGGAAACGATCGCGAGCATTCTGGGAGACTCGCCATGGATTAAGCGCCGCAATGCTAGGCTGATATTGCAACCGCAATCAAAAATCGGCGAACTGTGCGATTTCCTGCGCACAAACGGTTATCGGGCGCTTGACGCTAGGCTCGCCTACGATAACGGCAGGTTCTACGTCATATTGCTCGTTGTTTACGGTAAAACAGAGAGTGAACCAGATCGCAAATCTGAACCGGAACCTGAAATTGAAATCCTCTCGCTTCTTATGCATAAACGTGACCCCATGTTCACTAGTTTCCTGGATACACTTATCGCCAAGAAACGCCGGGTTTTGGAAAATATAGAAAAAGCCAATGTGCCGACGCCTGATAATATCAGACATAAATTAGCCGAATATATTGAATTGAAAGAGGAGTATAAAAATGACTACTGTAAATGATGTTAAGGATTATTTATTCTCAATTGCCTCGCTGGAAATGAAAGCGGGATTTGATAATGTTGGATTCCTTGTAGGGCGAGGGGGCGCCAGCATCGCAAAAATACTTGTAAGCCTCGATATAACGAACGAAGTCATATCTGAAGCTATGGATATCGGCGCGAGTTTGATTGTATCTCACCATCCGATGTTCTTTTCTCTGAACAGTGTTACGGACGCGGATATTACTGGAAATCAGATTGTGAGTATGTTATCAGGCGGCCTTTCAGCAATTTGCATGCACACCAACCTAGACGCCGCCCGGGATGGGGTAAACGATACGTTGGCCGTTAAGATTGGGATCGCCAGCAAGGATGAGGAGGTGGAGCTGTTATCTGAAGACGGCCGATTATCGACGGGGGAAGTGTTTTCATACGGCAGGGTCGGTCATTTGAAACACCCGCATAGCATGGTTGAATACCTAGAAATCCTGAAAACCGCGCTCAACGCAAACGGGTTGCGGTATCATGACGCCGGTCGTGAGGTTTACAAAGTAGCGATCGTCGGCGGTTCCGGCGGGGATATGATAGCACACGCGGTAACCAAGGGTTGCGACACTTTTATAACAGCCGATATCAAGTATCACGTTTTCCTGCAGGCAAAGGAATACGGCATAAATCTTATAGACGGCGACCATTTTTGCACAGAAAACGTAGTGATCGACGTCCTTGCAGACAAGCTTGGTGCCGCGTTCCCCGACACGGAGGTCGCTATTTCCAGGAGGCACGCTCAAACAGCGATGTTCTATACATAGACGCGGCACAAAAGAATTATTTAACAAAAAGCAAGAAAACTCGCATTCTAATCAGGGCAATCGCTTGTGAAAACGATCGCCCTGAGGATATTAATTCCACATAGGACAGTTCAAATAACAGGTAATGGTCACGTTACGTTACTCACTGCATGGATTCAACGATCATTTCTATATCATCCCTGCCGAGGAACGCGAACGCCGCATGATATATAGCTTTGCCACTGCCGGTATATTTTTTGTAATATCCCCGGCTTTTGATTTGTGTCAAGCCCTCTTCCAAAGCCTCTTTAAAGAGCTTCTGCTTGTCTTCCAAGCTTGCGCTAGGCAGGCAATTTCTGTATTTGAACTCCATGATGTAAACCTTGTCGTCAAGCTCGAGTACGGCGTCGAC
>JGI24702J35022_10001192_pt1 | contig 16175 bp, 14 predicted proteins | sample TergutTh196P4_FD_35022 | JGI IMG/M metagenome (IMG submission 35022)
AGCTTGATGCTTCGTGCCTCGCAATGACTTACTGGGTACGCGGACGTCCCGTCCGCATGCAAAGCGAAAGAGCGGACGGGACGTCCGCGTGCCAGTACCTGTTTGATGCTTTTATTGAATTTCTCGCAATGACGATACAACAGCTCCCGTCATTGCGAGCCTATCAGGAAATTGATTTACCAATTTATTTCCACTGTTATACCGTCGGGGTCGTTTTCGAATTTCAACAGACAGGTGTTCGATGTGGTGTCCCATGTATGTACGGCAGAAGAAATCAGCTCGCCAACGGTATTTTTTACGGTTACCTCTTTGGGCTCTTGAGGTAATAATATGCGGCTCACATTCGTTGTCTCTAAGGGGCTTTTGGCTGTAAAGGAGTAGAATCCGCTTTTGGACTGTTCATCGTATACCCGCGATGCGCCGCACAATACAGCCGGTTTTTTCCTGTTCTTTACCTGCTTTACGTTGTACAGGAACGCTTGTTCGCCCGGACGGATTATTTTCTCTTTCAGGACAGGCAGCGCGGGGTCGAACAGGTCGATGAAGACGCCTTTCAATGTCAACGGTTCGTCGGATACGCTTTCGTCCATCACAGCTGTTATGATATAAGGGCCTCGTTCCAAGTACAGGCTGTTTTTTGTTTTAAGTTGGCCCTTATTGGGCGCTGTTTCGTATGCTTTTTGTACTGTCGTGAAATAGGTTTTATCGCTGTTCTCATTTAACACAAATTCTTTTGGCTCTTCGCGTATCACATATACCTTGCCTTTCCCGCAAGGGTATTCGCCTGTTCCGGGTGTGTCGGAAGCAAGTCCCAGCATCTGAAACAAGTGTTGTGACGGGGTTTTGTAGGAATTGCCGTCGGTATTCCACCACTCCATCACCGTTTGGTACGGGTCTATATCTCGGCTACAATATATCAATACGCCTCCGTTTGTCACCCATTGGGATATAGATTGGTGAAATTCGGGTTTCATCGGTTTCATGTTCGAGTACGACATCACTAATACTTTCAGGTCTTTCCATGTATCAGAGAAACCGACATTTTCGATATGTACGGTACTTACAGGTATGCCGCGTTTCAGTAAGGGCAACGTTTGGCCGTAGAAATTGGAGAACTGCGGGTCTTCGTAACCGGCATGGGTAGGGAAACGTTGGAACATCAGCGAATTGGACATCAACACCCCGATACCGTGCGAACCGGATACCTTATCATCTGCAAGTGGCATGTCGTTCAGTGTGTTGATCATCACCTGCATCTGTGTAGAGTAGAAACGGGGAATCCTTTCCCTTGTGTCGCAGGTTGCGCATGTCCTGTACAGCCCTTCGTATATACGGTCAGGCCAGGGCATCACCTCATAATCGGCAATCATCGGATAGAGTAGTTGGGCGGTGAAGGTAGCCTGATAATTCAGCTTGTAATCGACCCAGTCACGCGACAAGTCTTCAATTGGGTCGGTAAGGAAAAAAATCTTGCGACCGGTAGGACGTGTCATAGATTCCATAGAGCCGTACTCTAAGTATGCGTTCTCGAACACCCGTTCTTTTAGAACCCCGTCGTAGTATACAGGGTCGCGTGATGTTCCCGTCCAGACCTGTGCGATATATCCGTCCACACATGGCATCGAAGCCAGACTTGCTTCAGGGCTTACTATCTGCCAAGAAGAGTAGTTCACTAACGAGTGGGTGGGCACATAACAACGCACATTCATCCCTTTACTTTTCCCATATTCTTTGGCATAAGTGAACACATCTTCCAACGCACGGTAGTACAGATGATATTTCAATTTGTTGGACAGGTAGGTATTTTCGGGCGATTCATGTTGCGGACGCCACGCGAATCCGTAGTAATCCTGCCATTCACGTTGAAAGGCTTCGCTATAACCGCCGCGCATCCAAAACTCGGGTTCTTCCATGTGTATCGCATCAATACCTGCGTCTATCACACGTTTCACATGTTTTTCCTTTATATATTTGAGGAAATTAAGGGTAGGCACGATATAAGGTATCACCCTTCCGTGCCAGATTGTATCACCGCTGACGGTCTTTTGTCCTTCGTCCAAGTGCCATTCGCCGTCCCACTGTCCGGTGAAGTAGTCCTGGTATTCACCCCATGCTATTCCGGTCATAAAGTGGGTGATGTATCCGCGGTCGCGCCATGTCTGTATTCTTTCCTCGAAAGTCATATCGCGGCGGTCGTTGGCGCCATACACAATAGCGACATCGGCGCGGGTATCAGTCAACGGCTTCCAGGGACCGGCGGTCTGAAAAGCGGTTTTTTCTCTTATTACAGTTTGGGAATCTTGTGACTGACAGGTTACCATCAGGAAAAGCGTGATAAGTCCGCTTGCTAAAGTTTTAATTTTCATTGTATTTCAGTTATATGTTAAATTTTCAGGTATTGAGACGCAATTTTCGGCGACGGCGCGTCGGTCGGTGTCGGGTTCAATGGCGGTTATATGTAGGCCTTTTTTGACTAATGACAGGAGTAGCGCATATTCGCCATAGCCTGTATTGGCTATGGTTACTGCTCCTTCATCCGGCATGGCGGCGATTTCGGCAGCATAATTATTGTTTTGTCGAAGATTCCGGCGGACTTCGCGTTCTATAGCAGCGCCTTTATAGATGTAATTTTTCATCACCAGGTCGGCATAATATGCCGGTGTTTCGATTTCGTCGCACAGTTTTTTAAATTCGGCCTGATAATAATGGCGTACTTCCCTTGAACGTGGGGAATAACTTTTGCTGAAACGGGCGTCATCAGGCGTGATACGGGGCATTATCTGTATGTGTATTTGACCTTTGCGAAGCATGAAATCCTCTTTTGGCAGCACATGTCCCGCACCATGTATCATCACGGGGATGAGGTCTAACTTCAACTGTTCGGCAAGGTAGAAGGCGCCACGATGGAATCGATTGATGTAACAATCAGCCGAACGTGTACCTTCGGGGAAAATGACTATTGAATACCCTCTGTTAATGGCATCCTGCAATTGGCCCATGGCTTTTTCTATGCCATTTGAAACGGGATAATAGTCGGCATACCGTATCAGGCGGCCGTAGAACGGGGAGTTCCATACCCAGTCGTTTGTCAAGATGATCAGCTTGGGTGTCAGCATCATAACACACATCAAATCGAAATGCGCCTGATGATTGCAGATAATAATGCCCGGTTTGTCAAACGTTTCGCCGGAGAGATTACGAAAGGTAGTCTTTACCTGCGGGATACGGTAGACCACAAAATTTGCAACACGATGCAACAAATTATGGTATCGTCGTTTCTTCTTTTCCGTCGTGCGTCCGAACATAAACAGGGCGCGTCCGAACAGCGTGATGATGAGGCTCATTATAAGGAAAAAAAGGAACGCATAAATGAGGCCAAGCAGGTTTTTCAATGTGACAGGCATCATTCGTTTTTTGCCTTTTTTCATTGTCAGCAACCGGAACAGCATGGAAGGTAGCATATAGGCCATAATAACGACCGACAACATACCCACCAGGGTGACTTCGGCAAGCGAGCGTAAGGCCGGATGTTTTGCAAAAATAAGCATACCCATACCGGTAAGCATGATCAGCGCTGACAGCGCTATGCTTTTTTTGTACGACGCCAATATCTTGCGTCGGTAGGCATATTCGTGCATCAACCCTTCGGTCATCAATATGGTATAATCGTCGCCCTGACCGAAAATGAAAGTAGCTAAAATGATATTTACAATGTTGAATCGTATATCGAAAATATTCATGATACCCAGAATCCATATCCAACTGAGCGCCAACGGTAGAAAGGCAATAAGACACAACTCGATCCTTCCAAACGAGAAAAACAGCAGCGCAAAGACAATAAATCCGCATATATAGAGCACATAATTGAATTGGTCGGATAAGGAAGCAATCATGCGACGGGTGATTGACCCCGCGTCAAAAGCAATCGAGTAGGAATCGTCACTTCCTATGTTTTCCCGACTTGCTCCATCACCCCATTTTTCCCCGTTTCCTATGTTTCTCCGGCTCTCCCTGCTTTGCTCGTTAAGCCGTTTTTCAAGTTCCGGCGCTTTGGTAGCATCCATATACAATAGATGCATTACCGCCGCCCTGCCATTTTTTTCGATGATATAATTCTTTGCGAGTGTTTCCCTTACAGCGTTAAAATGCGTTAAATCGACGGTTTCCCATGAGCGAACGGTCATCTCCTCAAACGATTGAAATGCGTCTTCTCTAAAACCTAGCTTTCGCGATTCTTCGCGTAGAAAGGTCATTATGCTATCGCGTCGCGTACTCCAAAAACTTTCCCAACGTTTTATTTGAGCAATCTGCCGGACGCGTGAGGGGAAAAATCCCCCTATCCCACCGATCCGATATATTTCACCTTCATCCACTAACGAGTGCAAAAGAGGCATCTGATTTTCACTTTTCTCAAGAACGGTTTCAAGGTCTTGTCCTTCGGTAATATAATACATAATATGCTGATTATTATTCAGCAAGCCCATCATTTTCTCGTAAGCCTCCTTATGAGAACCGGTCATATAATTGATCTTCTGCATATTAGTTTCAAACCGTGTATCTCCGCTGAAAAAGCTGAAAACGAAAGTCAGCAAGATAATAACAAGCGCTAATGTCCGGTTTTTCTCGAAAGGGCGGTTGATATATTTTTCAAAAAAAGATTTGGCATTTGGAGTTTGGTTACTTTCTCCCGTAAAAGGGTCGTTTTGCCCTGTAACAGGGACGTTTTGCTCCGCAATGGGAACAGTCTTCTTTTTTGGGAGAAGATGCGGAAGGAAAAAAAGCACAAACAGGATCGTCCCAACAAGTAAAAATGAAGCGAATAACCCAAGGTCTTTCATCGCATCGGAGCCGATAAAAACAAGGCTCAAAAAAGCGCCAACGGTTGTAATATTACCAATTGTCAACGGTTCAATGACATCTTTTATAACTGTTTGCGTATCCGGCGCATGGCTGTGATATTCCAAAAAATGAAGCGGATAGTTGATGGCAATACCAAACATGATAGAACTTATACCCACCGCTATGATTGACACATCGCCGCTAATCAAATTTAACGTCGCAAGCGCAAATAATCCGCCAAAAAAGACCGAGGCGAACACAAGCGCTATCTTACGTCCGTTACGAAACGAATAGACCATCATAAAAAGCATAATGATGGCGGCAAATGACATTGAGAACAAGGTGTCCTTTTTTATCTGTCGTGCATTGGCAAGTCCAATCTCCGAGGCGCCGAAGCTATCAAATGTGATGCCTGCAAATTCTTTTTCGGTTTCGGCTATTATAGCATTCAGAGAATCAATGAATACGGCATTTTTGCCTGTTTCGCTGACGGGGAGAGCACATTCAACAAACAGGATAGCCTGATTTTCTTCATTAAACAGATGGTCTTCGTACAAATGAAACCGGTCGTTCACTTGAAAACTTTGAAGTTTGCGAAGCAGTCCGCCTGCCATCAACAAAGGGTCATGCAGGTAGATATCCCGCATGATCATTCCTTCCGGAGAATTGAGTTTGTCCCGATTGAAAAGCAACTGGCGGGCAATGGCTTCACGTGTGAGAAGTGTATCCATCCTGTGATAGTCGTCTTCTCCCAGAAAATAAGGCATATTGTCGATGACAAAGGAAGAGATAGCCATCATTTCCATCGGATTGACACTGAAGAAAAGGCTTTTTATGTACGATGAATCCATACGCGTTTGCAAACGTTCTGCCAATGAATCGATAGCAGAGAGCTGCGCACGGGAAATGGAGGTACCGGCTGTGCAATAGATTGTAATAGTATTGGAGGATGTTATGTACTGATAGGCGTCGTTGATACGCTTGTTTTCTTTGTTTTCGGGCAGGAAGCGTGAGATGTCTTCCTTAAACCGGATATGGAAGGCGGAAAAGACAAATAAAAGCACAAACGACAGCAGAAGAACGAAAAGTAGTCCTCTGCGATGTGAAAAATAGTCATAAACCGAAAGAAAAAAATTCGACATAAATAAATCCTCTTATTATCATTCAATGATGGCGGCTGCTTACTAACTTACATAGGCGGCGACAAAACATCGCAGGATAGCCATAGACTATCGCCAGCAGCGTTAAGAGCGTGTTCAGCAAGCTGATACGAAAGAAGTCTTTGCCCGGACGGAAATGGGTAATTCGCTCGTCTTCAGGAAGATAAAAAATGCGCGTCGGGACGGGGGTGATTTGTAACCCTTTCCATGCCGCACGCACTAACATTTCAAGTTCAGCCTCATAGCGCGAAGTTAGCGGTCGCATCCCTTGCATGGCCGATAACGGATAAAGACGAAAACCATGCTGGGTATCATTCAATCGGATGGCCGTTTGCACTGTAAACCAGAAATTTGAGAACTTATTTGCAAACGTGTTTTTTGTCGGCATATCACCTTCTGTTATCCGTTGACCGAGAAGAATCGTACCGGGATATTTCATTGCATAATCAACAAAACGTTTTATATCCGAAGCAAAATGTTGTCCATCGGAATCAATCGTAATAGCGTTAGTATAACCCAACGCTTCGGCGCGGTTAAAACCGGTTTTCAACGCATACCCTTTGCCCCGGTTTGGCGCATACGACACAACATCGATTCGACCGGCATAACTCCTCAATATTTCATCCGTATCATCGGTCGAACCATCATTTACCACAATGACGGAAGATGTGTACTGAAGGATATCGATCAATACGCCCGGAAGTGTCTTTTGGTTGTTATAGGTCGGCACAAGGACACATATACGCAGCGCTTCCATTTGTTGTTGCAACTCGTTTACTGTTGACATGATGCAAATATAAGCATTGATTTTGAGTATATTGTATCTTCATTACAAATCACAGCCGACACGGATACGCGGTCTGTTTCCTGTTGTACAAATGTCAGCCGAACTGAGATCTCAGGTGTTTCCAACGGGTTGATAGCTTGCAGGAATTTCATGTTTTTTACAGCGGCTGTAAAAAATGACAGGCTTGCATAATCCTCGGCGAGCTCTTTTATCAACTGCACAACACAAGCGCCCGGCATAATCGGATTACCGGCAAAATGTGCCTGAAAAATAGGGTGTACAGCGTTCAGGTTTAACCGGTATGTCCGGGTGTTTTCCATATCTATCGATTCTTTTATCGAAAAAAAAGCATCCTTAAGCATTTACAATAACATTTTATCCGGGTCTAACTCAACCATTTTCCTCAACTCATATTGCAGGTTACGACGCTTATTTATCATCCTGACAGCGCCGTCCGGCCTGACAACAACCTGTTTCTTCTTATAGTTGACAATGCGAAAGCCGTTTTGTTCAAAACGTTCGAGACGCTGATAGAAAGGGGCTTCCGGGTTGTCTATATGGATGAAAAAAAACAAATCGGCAGCGATAGTCTTTTTGATATACCCTTTATCCATCATCGGGATAACATTTAGCAATTCACATTTCTCGTCGGTAACGATAAAATTGAACGCCCTTATCCCCATCTCATTAACTAACATTCCCTGCCATTCATCGTTATTTTTTTTCAGGATACAAAGGCCTGTAATAGTGTTTTTGGGCGTTGTCAGCGTTATTCGGTAACTGTTTTTCAGTTCATCGGAACGAAAATCATCTGTCCACACAACAAAACCCGACGGACGGGCGGCTGCCGTCCGCCTGACTACCGGCGCCACTGAAGAACAGCCAACCAAACCTGCAAGTACCAAACACAGTAATATACTATAACCTCTCATGCGTACAATAATTGAATAACGGAACGTTCCTTAGTTTAAAAAATCAAAAAACTAATTTCATTCTGAAAATAACTCATCTTTCAACTCGGTATTAATCTGAAAATTTTTCAGGGTGATACTTGTTTTGTCGCCTTCTTTATCAATCATTTCCACTGAGCGTATTCGGTTATCGGTCTTTCCGACAATGAGTTGTATGGACGCAAACATATCTTTTACTTCCTTTTTCTTAGGTGTTAGTACGACCTTATAATCATTGCTCCCTACCATGAACTGCGTATCAAAGTCGGGCGAGACGACTAACCCGCTTCCGCTGACGCCACCAATCATCACTTTACTTATTTCATTAAACATTTTACTCTGATTAACAGGGATTTTATTTGTTTTATCGCCTGATGTCATACGCACATTTTGCCCATCCATTGCGAAAACATACTGATACGGTTTCGTATATTCCCAGCGTATCTTGTTTGATTTTTTGAAGGCCATTTTCCCTTCGGATGTGATTTTTTCATCCATAAAGGACAATTCTTTTACTTGCGTAAAATCACACTGCATTGTATTCATTTCATTCGACGCCTGCGTAATCTTACTTACGATTTCTTTCTTTTGCTCTTCCGTTGCGTTTTGGTACTGCGCCGATACCGACGCCGACCACAGAAACAAACTCATTATTAATATCTTATATTTCCTCATACTGTTAAATATTTTAATATTACATCGTGAAAATTTGCCGCAAAATTAATCGAAAAAAATGACTTTTTGCATGAGTAACCGAACATAATGAATATTTTTTCAAATATGTCGTAAAACTATGTTGTAAAACTATTGACTATTGGTGAAAATATCATAAAATTGTTACGGTAATCCCCTCTCTTTCCATTCTTTTTTCTCAATTAGCATTTCAATGATTTTGATTTATATTTTAAAAATAAAAAAGTTACTAAACAGCTCGTTACATAAATAATAATGAGAAATAAGCCTATTGTTTGCATTTTATCAATAGACAACACAAAATAATATCCGCCGAATAATAGCATGAAAATCAATCCGAAAAATATTTTTTGAAAAACATAATTCCTTAATAGAAACACTGTAAAGAAAGAGGTAATTGCAAAAAGATACCCTATGGAAGAAAAATTATAAACTTTTTCCAACGGATTTTTAATATACAAATAACATACGATATATCCTAAAATGAACAATACGATATAAAAAATCAAATTTTTCTTTTTCATCTACTATCTATTTTAATTCAACATTATACGATTTATATCCCTGAATGTATCCTTCATAAAAAGGCGTCCTTCATGCAAGATATTTTGACGTTTTCAGCTACAAAGGTAAATATTTTTTCTTTCAGCTTTTTTGAGAGGATATTTTTGTGAATATTTTCGTATTATGTACATAATAACGGATTTTTTGTACAAAAAACGCTTTTTTAAGGACGAAATGGCGTTTTGGAACTAAATACATGTCATGCCGTCAGCTTGGTTTCCCGATGATTTGACAATCAGCCAAAGCCTCAGGGATAAACGAGCCGCTTGTCATCGTTTTCGAAACTTGGGATTTATTTCGATGCCGAGAGGCAAACCGTTTGCAGAAGTATATGTCACAGGAAAAATCAATCCGGGTATGATAAGCAACACAATGTCTTGTTTCATGTTGCATCTGATAGATTGCATTTCATCGATGAGCATAAATCAAAACTAAACTTCAAAAATCTTAATAAAGGGTACACATCGAAGGTTATGTACATATTCGCTTGACGGGAAACCAACAACCAACGAAGTCGTGCGTAGATTTCGAGGTTATTTGCAATCTTTGTTCGCAGGCAGTTGAGAAATCCATGCCAAATAATGGCTCAATATGTACTATTAGAAAAAGAATTGTTTGCCGTTTTCGTAAATAAAGATACGCTCATCTTTTCCTCGTGATAGATTTCGTATCCAATAAATCGTATTTGTTGGAACATTTTCGTAAATCAATACGATGTCGTTAGCTACCCGTCTGCCCAATGATATCCATTGGTAGTCGCGCCAATATAATAGTTCGTGTGTATCTCCGGGTGTAATGTCATTCCCATCACCTCGAGGCGTGTATGAGATATGGGCTATCCTGATCGGTTCCCCGAAATCCATTCCCACCCATGAATCGCTCGGCTCAATCGCATCATAGAAGGTGAGCGGGTCGTTATCGAAAACGGCCTCCTTCGCTAAATTAGGGTTGTCATAGCATGAACCATTCGTGCCAATGATCTCGCCATAAAACGGTTTTTCATCACCCAGTTGATAGAAATAAAGCTCTGCTAAATTGTTGTGGCAACCGTCCGCACTATAATAGCGCCAATAACGGTAAGATGCTTCGAGCGTATCTGTACGTACTATGCCCGATTGAACTGTCAGATTAGGTATTTGATAAATGAAGACCGCATCGCTGAAATCAGCCCGATTAGCTGCTTCAAACCGCCCTCCTTTCATCCTGTTGCCTACCGAATAGCAATGTTTGGCTATAAAGTATTTTCGGTATACATAAATATCAGTTGTTTGATTCCTTTCCGCTTCAAACCGGTTAATAACCCCTTTCGCTGAAATGTAAAATGGAGCTGAAAAGGGAACAACTTGATTATCATCATAAAAAACAGGCATATACATGCAATTCCGCCCCATTTCAGTGAAACACACTTTTCGTCCTTTCACCTTTCCGTAGTGTATGGGAATCCAATTTTTATTGTTAAAAACAGCCAAGTAAGCATATTTGTATTTATTACGAAACAAAACCGGTATTTCTATCTCCACATCCTGGGTTGTCATGTACTCGCTTGTGACGTCTTTGATAAAACAATTTTCGAAAGTAGAAGGGATATATTTCTCCGACTTTTGAATTGCAAGTATATCACGGTTTATGGCATAACAATTACGAAAGACTTTAGCCATTTTTTCATCCGGCTTGTGTACTTCACCCGGACTACTCGATCCTGCAGAAAAAATCATGTGCTTGCCATCATTGTTCAGCAGTATGTTCCATGTGTGAGAAGATGCCTGAAAAGGCCATTGGGGTGTAAAGTCTCTAATCACCGGGATACCTTTGCTACGCATCACAGGAAGTGCCAGAAACGTATGATCATCGCATGATCCGAATGGCAACTGAGTAACGGTTCGTATGTCCAATATCGGAATCGAATTTATGCCTCCCGGCGGATATTCCAATCGATTTAACTTTATGATTTCATTACATACGGATGTTGCAGCCTGAAAAGCCAAGTTTTTATACAGGTCGCAATAGTGCAGTTGATCTACGTCTCCTTTCAGCATTTCTTTGGCATATTCGCGCCAGTTGTCCAATAACTGAAGTTCGCTACATTTATAGGGCAGAATATACTCGCAAAAGTCATCAAACGATACGTGCGTCGCCCACTCCCCATTTTTCCAAACGACGAATGCCTGCTCGATATTATCAATGAGATAATCGCCCGTAATTATATGCATATCCCAGATTGTCGCACCAACCCTCTGATCATAATATTTGGCTGAAATCTCTTCTATTATTTTCTTGTTAGCTATATTATCAAAATCGGGACTAACGCCCGCGCTCAACTCATCATAATACGACTGCATATTGCTCGGATATTTATAGGAATAATGCCAAGGCATGTTTTCTATCAAAAACACTGCTGCCCGATATTTCAAACTATCGGAAGGATTTTGTCTGTAATGCGCCAAAACCTTTTCCATTTCAGGACTGTTAGCTCCTGCAAACTGCAAAGCCTCTTTCAGAAAAACATCCTTCTTGCCGCATGAAAGGGGCAAAAAGAAAAAAACGCTTAAAATTAAAAAACAAATACTTTTCATTTTATATTTTCATTTTTACTTTCATTGCTTAAACAGGTTAATTAAGGGAATTCCGACTTTACGATTCCAGTAATTTTCTTCGGAGCCCGACCAAAGTAGTAGACTGTATTCATCGCATACGACAAACTAAATCACACTTCGATACAGGATTTCTAACGCACACGTCATTCCCGTAAAGGCGGGAATTACAACTCTTTTTCTAAAAATGAAAATGCTTTTTCAGAACTGCCCCGAAAAACGATTGAACCGGTTTTATTCAAAACAATAGCTGTTGGATACCCATAAACTCCAAAGATGTCTTTTGCATCTTCTACTTGGCCGCCTTGCAACGTTGGAAACGAATAGCCTCTATCTGATATGATTTCAAAAGATACGCCCTCTTTATCTTGAGGCAACCTCACATTTGCTGCATAAATGTCTACAGTCCTGTTTGAACTGTATTTCAAATATTGTTCATCCAACTCGGGAAACTTAATAAAGCAAACGCCGTATGAAGTATGCCAAAAATCAAGAACGGTATATTTTCCTGTAAAAATAATTTTTATTGATTGTATTGCCATTCCAATCAATAAATTGAAATACAGGAACTTCGGAACAGAGTTTTGTAAAGTTGCGGAAGAAACTTAAACCGCAACTTTACAAAACTGCATTAATTCATCAACAAACTTCCTGAACTACTATCCATCCTATCATCTTCCCTAATAGAAGATAATCGTATTGTATACTACTTTACATTTTTTGTTCAAGGCAACGTGTTCGAGATATCCCAATTGACTAACAGAAAAAGAAGTTGCTAAACAATTTCGACTAAATTTTTCATTTCATCTAATACATTACTGGATATTCTTTTTTATCAACAAATACAAGGTTGTATTTCCCATCTATTGTTATTTCTGAACGAACATAATCAACAAAGATAATTTTATCAATCTGTTTCCCTTCCAGATAATAAAACCTTTTCGTATCTGAAGATTCAACCAACATAACAATTGATGAATGTTTATTTCTCCGCATTTTCCGATTAGAAGAATAGGCATAATAAGCTTTCATAATACTATCATATTCATTTTCAGAACAAATAGTATAATATTTTCTCGAAGATACAAACATGATTCTTTTGTCTCTTTTCTCATCCTGTGCTTGACAAAAAACACAGACAAAAAGGAGGAAAAGAATAATCAAACTATTTTTTAATACTACCCGAAACATAATCCATTACATTTATATAACCAAATAGTTCCACAACCAATAGGGCCATTAAGTTCTTCATCACATAACAACTCGTAACAAAAAGAATAAATACCGCACCAATCGGAATTGGTGCTGCATGAACACTTGATTCTATAACCTTCTTCTTCGCTAAGACTTTTAAGTTTTAAGGGTGAACTTAAATTTGATGCACTTGTTTTGATTGTTTTATCTGTACTCAGCACTTCCGGTGTTCCGACAATCGCATACAAAAGTGTTTTGTCCCAATCAAGTTCTTCTTGTGCATATTCAGTCCATTTGTAAAGTTCTACTTCTACTTTATCTAATTCTTCTTGGTCTCGCTCGTTTGAAAAGAAAAATAAATTATCTTTTATCAGTTCAAGCATGGATTGAATATGATGATTTTCCTGTTCAGTCCAGTCAAGTTTCAATACATTTTCCAATTTTTCAATCCAAAGCGTTTGTCTTTGATTTGGAGTAAAAGCATTAAATGCCGCTCTCATATAAACTATATCTCCAATTTCTAAAAAGTTGGCGCTTGACATCTGTCTGATTTCAGTAAGGTTACTTTTAACCCATTGATTTGCGTCCTTATTGCAACTATAAATATCGTCCATACTGCATGAAACTACAGAGAATACGACTACTAACAAAACGATTGCCTTTTTCAGGTCTTTGATTATTTGAAATTTCATTTTATAAAAATATTAAATATTGTAAAAAAAAATTATTTTATTTGACCAATTATGCGTAGAAGAATTACATCTTCAGTTGCATTACTTCTCACAAAAAGGGTTTTATTAAAAACGCCTGTTATTCCTTTTGTATCAATCATGACCTCAACGGCTCCCTTTTCATCGGGTCTCATCGGTTGTTTCGGAAAGTTGGGTGATAAACATCCGCATGATACATCCACCTTTTCGATAACAAGGGGCGCATCGCCTTCATTCCGAAATTCAAAACGGACCGTGATTGGGGTATCTTTCTTTGCTGTCCCGAAATCATACCGGGTTTTCTCGAATTTCAGAACAGGCATATTGGGAACCTTTAATGAATCCGGCGTGATATGCTCTATTTTGTTTTCAACATATAACGTTGTTTTCTTCTGCAATACGATTGCTACGCCCAAAATCAAAACGACAAGACCTGTACATGTAACGATAGCTATTTTTTTCATTTTCCTTAATAAAATTGTGAAAAGTTTAATTGGTTTGTCCGTAACATTTCGCCGCCGGACAACGCGCAACAATGCCAATGACTGTCTTTCATCGGGATTATTGTCTTCTTTGTGTTGCTACGGAGGCAGGGCTGCGCCGTTCGGTTGTGCCTTTGGCGTCTCACCCTGCCTTGCATCTTCATTTCCGGATGGTTTTAACGTGCGGTCTGCGGATGCCGGTTCATCCCCGGTTTCCTGTCCCTCTATCAACAACCGCATTTCTTGCTTAATAGTGGTAATTGTGGGCGAAGGCACTTTCACGTCCTTGTCGATGATTTTCCTTGCCAACACAAAAACCTCATCCCTGCGGTTGGCATCATCGTACAATTTTACTAATTTATACAACGGCATGAACCGCACCGGACACATAGCTGCTGCCATTTAATAATGTCGTTCAGCTTCAATTAGTCTCCCCAATGCTTTGTAATTGGCTGCAAGAAACATTTGCACGTCCATATCGTTGTGGTAGCGTGTACACAGTTCAAAAACCGCAAGACTGTTTTCAAACTCCTTTGCTTCGTACAGTTCGGCGGCATGGTTATACAGGAAAAGACCATCCGAACCAAGCCATCGGTACAGCTTGTCGTATTCGGACAATACTTTTACAAATGAGAAACGAGCTATCTGTTTCCATTTTATCTCCGCTCGAGTCAAAAACAGTGAATATGTCAGTATTCCTGTTGACAACAAGAACAGACCTATACGAGGCGTGTGGCGTGAAAGCAAATGTTGTCCTTTTGTCAATATTACTGTATTTCCAATAATATCTGAACTGGCGATAACAGTTGCGAGATTTATAAATAGTATCATCCAGGTAAAAGGATACCTGAAAGGATACGAAAAAAATGAAAAAACAGCCAATGAAGACAAACTCATCAGTGCGACCAGTTTTTCATTGCTTGGGTTTCGACGGTAAAAACGAAAAAGAAAAATTATAAGGAGTGCTACCATTCCCAAACCGACTAACCCGTGCTCGCAAAACAGTAAAAAATATTCATTAAAGGGATGTGTTACATTATCAGCTAATTGAGCAAACCGGCTGTCGGGATACGTCTTAAAGTATTCAGCCTGATACAGCATATATTTAGCGTTGAAAGCGCCTGCCCCGTGTCCGAAAACGGGTTTTTCCTTTGCCATATCTAACGAGCAGCGCCAAATCAATAACCTGCCATCGGCAGAATCTTTTTTAACAGCATACAACACAACCGGTAATATAACCAGAACTATGGCCAAAATTATTCTGGTCTTGTTATTTTTGATTTTCGTATACGACCAAATTACCGAAGCTACTGCTACGGCTAATATTCCGGCGCGAGAGCCGGACAGGAAAACAGCGATAGCCATTAAGGATAGGGCTGCTATTGCTGCGAACCTGATATATTTCTTTGTATGATTAACAAAATGAAAACAAAACGGCAATACAACTATTAATGCTGCGGCAAATCCTGCTGGGTTATCGAAATGACCGGTTAGGGGGAAATGGCTATGATATGATCGTATCATACCTGTATATTGTAACAATCCATGAAGCGTCAAAATGAGGGCAAAAAATATCATGGTTGCAAAAATATACCTTACAGGGATAACCGATTGAATATGCTGTATGAGCAAAAATAGTAATAATAATACGCTCAGAGACATCAATAAGGTAGTATTTAAACTTGAATAAATCCAACTTCTGCAAAAAACAAACAGGAAGTAAACGATAAATAGCAATAATAACGGATTAGTAAAGTGAAATACTATCCTTTTATGAAGGTAAAATAAACAACTCAAAGCGCTTGTAAAAATCATCAAGGCCATCCATTTTGAGGTAATCTCCGCACTCACAAACCGATTAGAGTAAAAGAAAAGCGTGATACTACTCAAAATGAAGCATATCAAAACGGGTACTTTAAAAAGGCGTCGTTCAATTTTCATACTTCATACAAGATTTTTTGTCGTTTTCAGCTACAAAGATAAATATTTTTCTTATTTTACATCTTTTTGAGAGTATTTTTTTGATGTGATTTTAATATTTTGTACAAAATGAAGGTTTTTTTGTACAAAACACTCTTTTTTAAGGACGAAATGGTATTTTGCAACTCCTGACTTCGCGTATGCGCCACCCGCGACAACGCCAAGTGCGTGAGAGTCGCATAAATGAAACAGATTATGCTTTTCTTCGATATTTTCTATTTCATT
>JGI24702J35022_10001193_pt1 | contig 16154 bp, 13 predicted proteins | sample TergutTh196P4_FD_35022 | JGI IMG/M metagenome (IMG submission 35022)
AGGTTTTATTTTTCATGGGACATAAAAGAAGATAATAGAAGGTTTATTAAAGAATTAGCGCCTGTAAACAACAATTATTACAAAGAGGCGGGAGTTAAAGAAGGCGATGAGGTCATTGCAATAAACGGCATCAAACTGCAAAACCTCTCGATTGAAGATAGATTGTTAATTGAAAAAAGCCGAATAAGAGAAATGGATATCCTTCGAAATGAGGAATCCTTGAAAATTACCGTCCGTCTTGGTGAAGAAGCATTTTATGAATGAAATATCCGGATAAGATGATGAAGCAGATGCTAGTGTCATGTCAATGCTGTAAAATAGTAGCCGACAGGTCGGTACAGCTTCCTACCGGCTCAGCGATAATAAAATCTACCTCACGGTCGGTATTGTAATGCTGCACAGCGCCGATAAATCCGTTGAAATTACAACAGAAGCAGCTACCGCTCACTTCTTCCACTCTCAGTCCGTTGTTTATCAGCAACATACTATCAACGAGTTCGGGCGCCTGGTCGTTGGTGATTAAACCCACTTTTTTACCGCGTTTCATTAAATATTGTGAGGCTTTCCAAAGAAGTGTCGTCTTTCCTGCCCCGAGAAACCCTCCGGCCAAAATCACTGTAAAGACGACGATGTCATTTGTTTGAAACGAATCTGATTAATGTTACTTCGCTTGTTGTTCCGATCCGTACAGGCATAAAGGCTGTGCCTACACCCGCCGTAACATACATTTTCATATCTTTATATTGATATAAACCCTTATTATAGTGATACATAGCCTTTGTGATAAGGATAAAGGGAAACAATTGCCCTGCGTGCGTATGCCCGGCAAGGAATAAATCNGTTTTTTTAGCGTTTAGATACTCCATGCCGCTCGGGATATGATGCAAAACGATTAACGGACGATTNGCATCCGCAGGCAGTCTATCCATGANGCTTTTTATCGTTTCGCCACGATGATTCGCATGCTCGTTGAACGTATTTTCATCCTGGGGCATATTATTCAGCCCGATGATTTGCAGTTCGCCGAACTCCGTCATTTCATTTTGCAGAACGATAACCCCTGCATCTTTCATACGTTTGACGACTGTTTCAACCCCTGCCTGCTCGTCGTGATTTCCGTAAACGAAAAAATGCGGAACGGTAAGTCTTTTTAGAGGATTGAGAACTTCCGTATCTTTGTATAACAACGCTCTGCTGTCAAACATATCACCTGTGTTGAATAGGAGGTCGGGATGAAGCGCTATCACCTTATCCACAATTTTCTCAAGACGCTTTTCGCCCCAGAAAATCCCTACATGCACATCCGAAATATGTACGGCCCTAATCTCTTTTGTCAATCCGGCAATAGGGATGGTTATTTCCTTAACGCTTATCAATGAGGCGTTTATGGCGCCATATATGATTATCAGAACAGTTACTATCGATGATGTCAGTCCCCGTACAACAGGCGTTAATTTAAAAAAGAGCGTCGCCAAATCCAAAATAACATTCGTCATGAGCAGGTATAGTAAAATCGTTATCCAAAATGCTCCCAGAATAAAAAAAAGCCTGCCCAGAGGATAATGTGTCAAGACAGAGGTTATGGTAGCAATAATTAAAAAAACGGTTGTACAACTCATACCCCACAGCCAACTACGCAACGATACCGCCGGAAAAAATAATGCAAACCTGTTAGAAACGTAATAAACCGTCCCGGCGACTGACGCTAACATGATGATTACAATGATGATGAAGCCAAAAAATTTCATACGCGTTATATTATGTTAAAAAACTCAATGAAGTTGTTCCTCCGTCATTGGTAGATTCAGCGTTTTACAAAACAACGTCATTAGAAGGAACGAAGCAATCCGGAGAAATATTCTCTTAGTCCGGGTGCATAGTAAAAATTTGGGGCAAAAGTAAGCAAAACTGAATTAATAACAAAGATTTTTCACGAAAAACGAAAAGACCTGCGTTAGGGTGGCCGATGGGGAGAAAAGCAGATAAAACCGTCCATACACCCTAAAATATAATGGTTTTCAGTGAGCGTGAACTCTCCTATTTGAAAAGAGTTGTTTCCAAAGCAATATTTATTAGGAATTAATGACTTATTAAGAATTACATACGAATTGTTAGTTTGAAGTATTTCAGGGAATCCATTTAATAAACGCCAAATTCTTTCAACGCTCCATGTCTGCCAGTCTATCAAACCATGATAATCGAAAACATTCCGCGCCCTTTTCGTAGGAGACAAAACCGGTTGGGGGGTTGACCGGATGTGTTCAATATTACAAATGGCTTTAATCATAAGATTTGTCCCTATGTTAGCGGCTTTATTTTTCAAATCGTTTAGTTTTTCGCTCACATCGATGCTAAATCGTTCCTGATATATAATATTTCCGGTATCTTCACCCTCGTCGATGAAATGAACGGTTACTCCACTTTCTTTTTCCATATTATAAAATATCCAGAACCATGGATTCGGACCTCTGTATTCCGGAAGAAAAGACGGATGTAAATTTATACTGCCGTATTCAGGTAATGAAAATATTTCTTTTGTAAGCAAAAACGGCATTTTATAAACAGCTATTACATCGGATTTTCTCTCTCGTATCCATTGAATTAATGNGGTGTTTTGCTCATTGAAAACTTTATAAGGGATGCCATTTTCAATAGCAAAACTTTGCAATTCATCGGACGATTGACAGTCTAAAATGCCGACGATTGAGAATTGTTTGCACAAAGTCAAACCNGTCGCCAACGAAGATAAACCGGAAGTTATCAACAATACTTTTTTCATAATTCTCCGATTTGATACGAGATGCCATTATTNTTNCCTATTTCATCAACCAACTTTCTGAAATCGTCGTTACTGATAAAACGTGACANGTTTATAATCGGACACCCCGCTTTAATAAANTGTACAGGATCCGCTATTTTCCCATTCCTGCAAGCGTTTTTATAAAGCAAAGTACCGGGGAAAGCAATAATCATATCTAAAGATATGGATGAAAATTTTTTGTTTTTCTGCCACCAATGCAGCGTGCGGTAAGCCGATTCCAGTGTTTCATTTTCATCGCCTATAATAATAGTGGAACGTGAATGTAGTCCTGCCTCAATGGTCATGTTCAAGGCGTATTCTACCTGCTCAATAGTGATTTTCTTTCGCATACTTTTCAAGACATTGTTGTCAGCGCTCTCAATGCCCAGAAAAATGTACCGGCAATTACTTGCTTTCAATGCTTGAACGATGGATGGATTGATACTGTCAATCCGCAATTGAATAGACCAGATCAAATCATATTTTTCCATACGTTTACGAAAATCAAGGATTCTTTCATTATCAGAGGAAAAGAGTTCTTCTCGAAGAGCGATATAATTGATTTTGAAATGAGATGTCAGAAATTCAATTTCTGAAAAGATGGAATCCAAAGAACGTTGACGGTATTTACTTCCGGTCGGATGAAAACAAAAGGTACAGTTATATTTACAAGAACGGCCTCCGACTATGGCAACAGGTGAATATTTTATTCCATTCTCGACTTCTCCATATTCCTCTAAATACTTATCGTAATCGAAACTAAGATAGTCGGGAAAAGGTATGGAGTCTAAATCTTGAATTTCAGTACGTGGAGGCGTTAAGTGATAGGTGTTGTTTTTTAAATAAATTAATCCGGATACTGTTTCTACGGGTTGATTGTCCGTTAAAGCGGCGATTAATTCCGGCAAGGTGATTTCTGCTTCTCCAATGATACCGTAATCAACAATTTCCAGCGCTTTCATTGCGTTTTCCGGATCGGATGTTATGATACCTCCTCCTGCAATGGTAATGATGGAAGGTTTAATGGCTTTAGCCATTTGAAAAACCGGCANCATGTCTTGAAATTGTCCGGAAATACCTCCTGTGCCTATTATATCAATTTTATTTTCNTCTATTTGTGATTTCAACATATCAAAACATGGTACGTTGATATGATTCAGATTGATAGTGAAAACATTGGCTACCCCGGTTTGCTTTAGACCGGATGACACATACAGGATTCCTAACGGCATGATATATCCGCATTTTTCGGTCGAAAAATAGCGCGGAATGACTAATAACATATTTTTTTTTCGTATTTTCATTTTTTATCTGACTTTTAGTATTTTATAATTAAGTTGCATGTCATCCTTCGGATGATTGCCGTATTGTTTTTGATATAGCCATTCAAATCGTTGAAGTACAACCTTTTGTGCAAAATATCTTGTGAAATCACAAAAAACTTCCTGAAAATCATCAGGGTAACAATTACGAAGATAAAAGCATCCGCCGCCGCAATTCCATTTGACAATACAATCCTCACATTTCTTTTTTGAATAGACATTATCTTCTATCAGATTCTTAAATCTGCCTCTTCGGATATTAACTTTACTTTCTTTTTCAGACACTTCCCCATAAATACAATTTGCATATCCGGGATCATTTTCTGTTGAAATGCAATAGCATCCGCTTATTTTCCCGTCGGCGGTGAGACAAAATTCTCCGGGACACGAACGTTCTACAGGAAAAACGGTTCTCAAATAAGGAAATGAAGTCAGACTTTTACTTTCTTGACGGGCATGCCAATAGAGCAGCAAAAAATTATCCGCATACTTTTTCAAAAAAACCGCAAGGTCATTGGCTTTCTGAAAAGAATGTACATCAATCACAGGCTCAAACATCATTTTGGAAATTTCAGGAAAATTTGATTCTAACAGGTTATACATTTCTTCCATCCTGTCAACATTTTCGGGAGTTATTGTGGCGTTGATTTGGGGAATTATTTTTCTTTGTATCAATTTGTTCAAGGTCTCGATTACTTCCATGTATTTTCCGCGCTGTTTGTTTTGAATATCTTCAATTATTTCAAACGAGATGCTGATATTAATGTTATTGTCACTGATGAAAATCATCATTTCATCAGTCATGATTGTTCCGTTTGTAATAATGGTAAAGTCGATGCGTTTCTTATGCAAACCTGCTTTTTTCAAGGCATATTGAATACCCTCTCTCACTAAATCCCACGACATCATCGGTTCGCCTCCGCCCATAAAAGAAATGGAAAGCGGTTTATTATGTTCTTTATTTTCAATAAAATGATCGATGGTAATTTTCAATTTTTCAATACTCAATTCTGTGTTCGACCGCCCGCCGGATGAATAACAGTAACTGCAATTCAGATTGCACTTTTGATTGGGAAGTACGGTTAATAAAGTGTAGTCTTCTGCTATTTGAACTTTTTCACGCCTTTCTATTAACGGAATAAAATCGGTGAGTTCATTGACAATATCCTGAAGTTTTTGGTCGATAGTCCTGCCAAATTCCATCTCTTTGGCTATTTCCTTGTTGATCCACACTGCTTTACGTGTCATAGGAGAGTACAAAAGCCGCAGGTCGCTTTCAGGAAACAACTTTTCACACGGATACGCATATAGGCCTCTTTTGTTTAGGTTTTTATATCTTTGGAACAGAAAAAAATTGTTTTTTGATAACCAGGTTAAAAATGCCATTTGATTAAAGTGACACGTTTTTTGAACATCTTCAAATTTATTTGCGTATTTTTCTAACATTGACAATGGGAACAATGTACTCACTTTATTCAATTTCCAGTTATCATCCTCATCGGGACTATTTGTCGGCCTATATCCTGCAAGTAAATTCCAAGCCAGCATTTGACGATGTTTGGCGCTATCAAACCATTCTCCTAATAATTCCGGGCAATATTTATCATTTGTTATTTTTTCATCCAATTGAAATATTTGTAAACCCATGCTTTCCAACATTGAAAATAATGCGTCCGTAAATGCTAATGTGGTTTGTCTTCTGTTATCAATTTTATATCTATGCCAGGCTTTTTCTGTATCTATTTCCTTAATTTCAATATCGACCGGAACATACGGATATCGATTAATATTTCTATCATACAAAATGTCCAAAACCTTTAAAAAGAATTGAGCAGTTTTAAGATTTTCATTCATATCAACGGCTCTATTCATAAATCCAAAGAAACGAAGTTTGGAATATTTTTTAGTATCACTGTGCATTTTTTCGATGTATTCGGAATATGTGAAATATTCCACAACTANCTNAATTTCTTTTTCATATACTTCGACTGGCAGNTGAGTAGCCAGCATATAATTCCNTTCGGCATCTTCCGAACAAACAGCAATGGTAGAAATAGCATTCGACGGATNGATTAATTCTACAATTTTTTGCTGTGCATCCTTACAAATAGGTGATAATGAGATAAAAGAACACTCAACNTCAGGAACGAGTTCTATCCCGGAATATCTTGACTTAAAATCATTAATATTGTTTTCATCATTGCTTATAACAGTAATTTTTGTTTTATTGCTGCCGGTTTCCTCATCGTAATTGGCATAATGACATATATTAATGGCGGTTTTTATCAATTCCCTTGCCATTACACTGAATCCCAGAATGATAACATTGACATAGTTGTTAGAAGCAGGCGCTATTTTATTTTGTGATAAACTGCTATATTGAAAAGGTATATTACTATTAATCAATTTGTTAAGATGTCCGTATCCCCAAATTTTGTTTGCCCACATTTCATAAAAATTAAAAGGGAAAATATGTAATGAGGGTAGTCCCATATCGTGACAATATTTTAACAGGTAAGAATCGTCATAATAAGATACGTAACATTCTTTTATATCTTTGGGTTGGTTGTTTCTTTTTTCAGACAATATTTCTGATATATTGTTGAGAATAAGAATATTTCCCGAATCACATTTGGTAGTGACGTTATCTCCTAATATTACAATTCTCCGGCATTTTCTCAAACGCAAATCCGAAAGCGTGTTTTTATCGTGAATATTGCCATGATAAATGATCATTCGATGTTTATCTTTTTTATCTAATTGGTTGCGAATGTCCCTGATTTTATCAAGTGCATGGTTTGTAATTATTACAATTCGTTTTTTTCTGCGTTTTTCTTTACTGCTCTTCTGCATCAAAAATTGAATAACGGCGAAAGTCAGTTCATTATCGCCAATAACAACATCATGTTTTCTCAAAGAACGATATCTGATATCTCCGTTCTTAACATTCGTTATCCTTCTTTGGATCGAATTGTTGAAAGTAGAAATCAGTAATCCACTGAAAATTATAGAACCTGTAAACGAGACCAATAATGAAAACAATTTAAGTTGATCCGGAACAAGATTCTGAACATTATCTACACCGCTTGTTTGAGAAAATAAACTGTAAATTTTCAGTAGCAACTCGGAAGGTTCATTTTTGGTTATTACGATAGAAAGCAGAAAAAAGTACAAGAATGACAGAAAAACGATCAAAAACAGGAAAAAAAATTGCTTTTTAGAGCTGCCATCAATAATATTATCAATATGATTGTTGCATATTGTTACAAACCAAATACAAAAAGCAAAGACGCCGATAGAAAAAACTATCACCAATATCAAATTCAAAATCTCCATACTCATATTTTATATATTTTATAATTTATTATTTAACAAAGACCGAACCGTCATTTTACGGATAAATTTACAATAGCAATCAAAATAATCCTTTCGATAGGCATACCGCGCCAGGAGGCAGCCTCCGCTACAATGCCATTTTGCGATACAGGAACTACATTCCGGATAGGCGTAAACATTATTTTGCATGATCTGACGTAATTTATCCGTATCAATCATTATATCGCCTGCATTTCCGATAGTACCATAATGAAACCGGTCGTAATAATCGTCTTTTGACGAACAAATACGCGAACAGGCTGTGATTTCGCCCTCAGGCGTTAGCGTGAATTTTCCGAGACAATCGCGTTCTTTGCACACTTCCGTATTGTTGACGATGGTGTTTCCTACTGAAAAATTATGATGCAAGCCCAATGTTTCCGACGCAAAATAATGTTCGATAAAATGGTCGTAAAATTTTTCCAAATCGGAAACATGCCGGAAAAGAGAAGGATTCAAAACCGGTTCAAAAGCAATTCCGCCTAAAGCAGGGAATTTGGTAACCATTTCAAGCGCCATTTCTTCCATACGATTAACATTCAAAGAGGTAATTGTACTTCGTATTCCGGGGTATATTCCGTTTTCAATTAAAAAATTAATGCCGTCACACACCTCTTTGTATCTCCCTCTTTGTTGATTTTGTACATCTTCCAATACATCGAACGAAACAACCAAATCTATGCGGTAATGTTTGACCCAGTCAATAAAATCAGCGTTAAATAAAGTTCCGTTAGTGACAATACCGTAACCGATTTCAAAACCATTCTTTTTAGCAGTTTTTTCCGAAAAATCCATTGCCTCTTTCAGTAATGAAAACGACATCAACGGGTCGCCGCCCCCTGAAAACGTAAGCCGAATCTTATTAACACTTGTACGGTTGCGGTCGATAAAAAACGAAAGGGCTGAAAAAAGTTTTTCCTTGTCAATGACCTTGTTCGAATGACCTTGGGCGGCATAACAGTATGAACATGAAAAATTGCAGATTTGATTAAGACTGATATTCAATTCTGCCATTTCAGGCAATGTTTTGATTGACAACAATTCCTTTGCCGACCGGTCGGTGAGCGCTTTAACGACGCTTTGCAAAGCTTTGTCATCGGGATGTTTTTCCGAATTTTCGAGACGGTCGGTTTCCGACTCTGATAACTGATAAAATACCCCGGCAAAGGGAGCATATACCATGTATTGTTTTGAATCATCATCGCTACCTGTTTCGATGACAAATATTTCTTTCTGATTTAACCTTGGGGTGTCCATCATGATTTTATATTACTTGATGTTTGACTTCTTTTATCGCCCTGCGCAACAATAATTCTTTGGAAAAATTTCTCACAAATTCGCAAAAAACCCGACGTATTTCTATCCGGTATTCCCTATTGTGAACCATACAGCCTCCTCCGCAATTCCATTTTATAAAACAAGTTTCGCAGTCTGGATTATCATAAATCGTATCGGTATTCATTAACAGCGCGTACTTTTCGTAATCAAATTCGACTTTCTCCGCATCGTTAATTTTTCCATAAATACAATTTTGATAATTGGAATCAAAAGGTGACGATACACGGTGACAGATCGTAATCGTACCTTCCGGGGTTACGCAAAATTCTCCGTGACAGTAACGTTTTACCAAGGAATTTATATTCCGCAAAGGGGCGCATGTCAATTGTTTACCATGATGTAAGGCAATATCTAATGCCCTGAAAAAGTGGTCAAGATACTTTTCGCAAAACGACCTGACTTTTTCTACATCATTGAAAGTGTTTTTATCGGTAATCGGGTCGAACATATAATAACCGATTCCCGAAAAGCTTTGAATGAGTGTAGAAACCATTTCTTCCATACGTTCAACATTTAAGGGAGTTATCATGGCTCTCATCTCGAGATACAAATGCGCTTCCGTCAGTTGTTTTATAGTTTGGCAAACCTTGTCGTAACTGCCGCGTTGCACACTTTGAATATCTTCAAGCGCTTCAAACGATACCCGAACCCGCACATTATATTGTACCAATGTTTTCAACATATCCCCGTTGAGAAACGAGCCATTAGTCACAATTTCAACCATTAAGCGGATACCTTCATTATTTGCCAGAAAATGTGCATATTCAATCCCGTATTTTACAATTTTCCATGAGAGCATGGGTTCGCCTCCGCCCAGAAAAGTGATGTACAACTTTTTTTCCTTTACACGAGTGCTGTCGACGAAAAAATCCAGCGCCGCTTTCAATTTTTTCAGGTCAATTTCTTTATTGGAACGTCCTTTAGCAGAAAAACAGTAAGCGCAGGAAAAATTACATTTGTAATTGGGTAATATATACAATAAGAGGTAATCGTCCGGTTTATTTATGGAATACATTTTTTTACCGAATAATGCGGTGTTTTGCATCCTGTCTAACAGTACCCCATGCCCGTCATTCTTCTGCCCTGCAGCTGATTCCAATTCATGTAAACGATCCGAATCTGCAAAATCTACATGGTCGGTTAAAGGAGCATAAACTAAATAGCGGTCTCCAACGGGAATCGGAAATATGGACTTGTTTAAAAGATTAGGATATTGCATACGTTTTATAATTGTTCAATCAACAGTTCTAATGCTAATTCACGTGTCGCTTCACAAACGACTTCAAGTATATCTTTGGCATATTTATTATTGATAGCCAAGCATCCGCCGCCACAATTCCATTTTAAAAAACAGGAAGTACAGTGCGGATTATTAACTGCCATTTCTTTGTCTTTCAGGAAATAAAATTTGTTTTGGTCTATATGAAGCATATTGTTTTCATCAATATAGCCATAAATGAGCTTTTCATATTCTTTTTCCTTTGGCGAAGAGACTTCCAAGCACATAGATAAAGTACCTTCCGGCGTCAGGCAAAACTCGCCATTACAATATCTTTCTACCACCGTTTCGAGCCCTCTCGTAACCGTATTTCGAACTTCTTTACCGTTTTCATTAGCCAATTGTCTGGCTTGTATGAAATTCAAATGATAACTCCGGTAGAAATCCCGGGTGAAATCTATGTCATGAAATAAGTTAGCATCTGTAATCGGGTCAAAATAATAATGCTCGATAGCAGGAAATCGCTGCACCATCTCCAAGATCATTTCACTCATCCGGTGTACATTGTCGGGGGTAATCATGGAACGCAGTTCGCAATAAATCCCTGCCTGCAACATTTCATCCATTGTTTTGCAGACCTTGTGGTATTGTCCGCGTTGTTTGTTTTGGATTTCTTCCAGTACTTCAAACGAAATGCGAGGAATCACACGATGGTACGACAATGTTTCAAGCATTTCGCCGTTTATTATTGAACCGTTGGTAATCAGCCCAAAATATAAGTCAATGCCTTGTTTTTCGGCAAGGAGCGAGGCGTATTCCAATCCATATTTCACCAGAGGCCATGAAATCATAGGTTCGCCGCCGCCAACGAACGATATTTTCAATGATTTCCCTTCGCATCGTTGCTTATTCACAAAATAATCAAGTACAACCTTCAGATGATTTAAAGATAATTCTTTATTCGAGCGTCCTTTGGCAGCATAACAATATGAACAGGTGAAATTACAGGTATAGTTCGGTAAGACATACAGTACGCGATAATCAGCAAGATGCCGTATCGTTTCAATAACCGTTTCGGAGTTATCGGTCAATGTGTGCAGCATTTCTTCCAACTCTTTGTCGTCTGTCTTTTGCTGAAGAAATTGCTCCATTTTAAGGACAGTGGATTCATCAGCCATCATCATATTACCCGACAAGGGAGCATATATCAAATAAAAGTCACATTTCCTTTTGTCGAAATGATGACCTGCCGGTATTGTAAAAATATTATGCTTTTCTAATTCCATTTTTCATCTAACTAATTATCTGACTGATTTATTATTTCTATGATGCTTTTTTGAAAATCCGTTTCATACTGTTCTTTCGTTCGGTCCCATAAAATCCTTGTTGTAAACTTGCGTACAAAATCACATCTCATTTGTTTTTTATTTTTTGTTTCCATACGATTCGTATTGATGCAGCCTCCACCGCAATTCCATTTCGCTATGCAATGTTTGCACATCGGATAAGCATGAACATCTACGTCCAATAATGCCGATAATTTTTCATTATCAATGGCCACTTTTCCGTTATTGGTGATTTGTCCGTAAACATATTGCCGGTAGTTCTCCATTTCGGGTGATGATACGCAAGGGCATATTGTCACCGTCCCGTCGGCGCAAACGGCAAATTCTCCGGCGCAATACCTTTCTACCGTACAGTCTACATTTCTTAAAATACTGCATGACAGTTCTATGTTGTGTGTTTGAGCCAACTGCCGGGCTTGTAAAAAATGAACGATAAAATCGTCATAGAAATCTTTATCAATCAAATCAGCCGACCAATCGTTCAAACTCATCAAGGGTTCAAAGGAAAGATAATCTATTTTAGGGTATGACCGAACAATAGTTTCCACCATTTCTACTTGTCTGCGTACATTATATGGCGAGATTACGGCATTAACCGTAAGCATAATCCCACTCTCGGATAAATCGTGTAAGTTTTTGGTGACCAAATCAAAATGTTTACGCTGAAGGTTTTGAATATCCTCCAGGATGTCGAATGATACTACTAATTCAATGTGATGAATTTTAATGAAATCAATGATGTTTTTTGTCGAAACGGAGCCATTGCTTACAATCTTAAAACAAGGCTCAAAACCCTCTTTTTCCGCTCTTTTTTTTGCATACGCCACTCCTTTTTCAATGAGCTTCCATGAAAGCATAGGTTCGCCACCCCCTAAAAAAGACAACGAAAGTTGCGGCGCCTCTGTGCGTTTTCTGTCGATGAAGCAGTCAATTGCCGCAAACAGTTTCTTCTCATCCAATTGAGCAGTGGAGTGCGGATATCCGGTCTTCGTCTCAGCCCGTTGAGCCGTTGAGCGCCCTTGAGCGGAATAGCAATAGCTGCAATTGAAGTTGCATATATTGTTCAATAATAAAGTCATATTTTCAAAACCACCCATTCCTGAAATACGTTTTGCGAATGCCTCTTCGGATGGCGTGCGGTCTAACAGCGCAGAAACGATTTCATTCAACGATTCGTCTTGTGTCGGTTGAGTTAGAAAATCACGAATACGGGCAAGATCATCTTGTGTAACAATCATCGATAGCGTGGAAAGCGGCGCATACAACAAGAAATACCGGTCTTTTTCAACCGGCAAAAATTCATGTAGCGAACATGTGTATAATTCATTTTTCAGTAAAATATCCATGTCTTTCTTTCAATTGCATAGTCAACCATTGGCGGTTAAAATTACAAACCTCATCCATAAAATTTTCCGGATATTGGTCTTGTCGTGTCATACATTCACCGCCGCAATTCCACTTGGCGAAACAATCACTGCACTTACTATAGTACTGGGCGTTAATATCCATAAGTTGTTTGAATTTTTCCAAATCGAATACTACGCTTTGTTCGGTGATCCTTCCGTACACGCATTTTTCGTATCGTTGTTCGTCCATTGCAGAAACGCAATGACAAACGGAAAAAGTTCCATGTGGCGTCAGACAGAGTTTGCCGGGGCAATACCGCAGTTTTTTCGTGTCAATCATTTCGTCGAGCGAACACCATATTGTATTCGGTTCAACCTCTTTCTTAAGTTCAAAATAGTTATTGCTGAATTGCGTATAAAAATTTCTCAACATTTCAGGAGAATCGAAAAGGGTATGGTCGGTAACGGGTTCTAATGTATAATTCCTGACAAAAGGATAATCTGAGACAACTTTATGAACCATTTCCTTCATGTGTGATACGCTTGCAGGCGTAATCGTTGAATTTAGCATCACAGGAACTCCGGCTTGTCCGTACTTAGTCAATGTTTCGGATACCAGATTGTAATTACCGCGAAGACTGTTTTGCAAATCTTCAAGTACCTCAAAGGAGATGCAGACACTGCTTTTATATTTCAGTAGCGTTTCAATAATCTCTTCATTAACAATAGAGCCGTTTGTTATTATAGAAGTCCAAAGTGTAAACCCGTATTGCTGTGCCCGTTCTTGCGCGTAAACTATGGCATACAGGGTATCTTCCCAAGTCAGGAGAGGTTCGCCTCCACCGGAGATGAATAACTTCAAGGTTTGAGGTGCAATCCTATCGGGGTTGATAAAAAAATCGAGTGCCGTCTGCAATTTTTTTCTGTTGATTATCGTATGAGAACGTCCTTGTTTCGAGTAACAATATTTGCATCGAAAGTTGCATATATGATTGGGTAATAATGACAGTGTCTTGTATTCATCAGGAGATTGACGAAGTGATTCAGGAAGCTGATAATTAAGAAGTTTTGTTGTCATTTCCCCAATAATTTTATTCCTGCACAGGTTTTTTTTATAAATTGCTTTCATTATTTGTTTAGTCATCGTTTCATCAACCTGATAGCAGGTATTGCCTAAAGGCGAATAAATCATATTAAGCTCTTTGTGGCCGACAGGAATAATGAATATTTCGGAATTATGAATCTTCATAGAAAGTTATCAATCGAGGAATAATACAATTCGTAATAAGGATAAGGGGGGGGCCTTAAAAGAACTTTTAAGGCGTCCCCCCTTAGTGGTTTTAGTCGCGACAACGACATCCACCGCCAAAACAATCACAACAGTTTTTTGTTTTGGTTTTAGCTTTTTTAACTTTTACAATTTTTTTTAACATGATGCAAAGTTTTTAAAAATCTCCTACTCTATACAGGCTTTTCGGATTCCGCCTTTTATTTGTACATAATTAATTTCATGCTAAGATAGTAATCAAGAAGGAGATTCATAGGTAAAGTTCCCGCATTTTTTGCACTTTATTAACTTTTTAATTCTCCAAATGTCCGGCGTCATTTGGTCATATTCTAAGTTGTCAATAAAGTCTTGATTAATTTCATGTCTGAAAGTTTTATAGCTGCCACAGTGGGCGCATTTATCACCTCCTTCTTCCTCCAAATTACCCAACATTCCCAATGCTATGAGACCGACAATGATACCTGCCCACCATGCTTGGGTAACGCCGATGATGAGACCGGCTATAATGGCCAAGATAAACTTTAATGACGGAAAAGCCTTTAAAATATCGGATAGTATCGCTCTAACAATAAAGAACACAAATAATCCTATGACTATTGAAATTATTATTCCCATATTACTGTAATTTTTTCATTTTTAATTATTTATCTATAAACTCTCCTAAAATTTTCCAAATCAATAAGAATCCCATTCAGCAAGGACTTCTCCCCAGTGCGCTTCCGGATCCCTGGCGGTAATTTTCTTGCGTTTACTATCCACATCATATATTTTAACTAATTTATTATCACTTGTAATTTGTATAATCATATAATCCGATAACTCGTTTGTCTTATTATTATTAACTTGAAACGGTCCAATGTCACCGCCGGTTGTATTTTTAAAGGTTAAAATGTCACGAATAGTTCCGTAATTATGATAATAATCGTTCACAATAGATTTATCATTAGAACTTTCAAGAAGAACAAGCCATAATTCTTTTAATTTATCATTTTTCCATATTTCTATGCTGAATTTCCCGTCTTCATACGCATGTCCCGCTCCGCTCCAAAAGCCGAGCTTGTTTTTCAAAGCGTTTTTGTCATCATATCCTTTAAATGATGTTCCAACCAAATTATTGGTTTTTATTCCCGTCACTTCCGATTTTTGAACTTTCATGACTTGATTTGTCGTTGAAGTTTTTGTGCTACTGTTATTGTTGCTTGCAATCAAGTATATTCCAAATAGTAAAATTCCTGCTAAGGCCAAGTTTCTTGCATACCGCGACGCCTTATATGCTCCCCGAACATTACAGTTGTTGTAGCGCGCTTTGACTCTTGAGGCAAAAATTATTGCAATGAGGCCTACCGGGAGGCAAACTAAGGAAATAATGGCTAATACCATATAATTACTTGGCCTTTTAGTCGCAAAAGTAGGCAAATCATGTTTCAAAAGCGTTCTCTCTTCTACCGTAAAAGTTTTTTCAGGAGAATAAAGCAAACCGGATAGAGAGAAAATTTCAAGCAAATATTCATTGAAACTATCCGGTTTCCCTCTATTGAAGTCAGTCTTGAATTTGGAAAAAGCGTTTGAAACCTCTGATTGAATCAATGAATCACCTTGAGCCAATTGTTCAAGCATTGTAAAAGAAGATTCTAATGCCTTCTTATTGACCTCGATATAGAAAGTCATATCTCCATTAATAAGAAATCTTAGATTCTGATTGAGTCGTTCTAATGTACTACATTTTTGAAATATAGACATTTCAGCGCTAAGGGCCGTATTCACGAACAGGCCTAAATAATGGTCTTCCAATTGTTCATTAGAAGCATTTCCTAAATTCGAGAAGTTCCTCATGTCTCGAATCGCATCGTCAACGTAATAGTTTTTTCCCATAGTATATTTTTCAAATGTATTAATTTGATAGTTAGCACTTTTCTCTTAACAATTCATTTTTTCATATTAGTAACGGCTTGCAAAGTTAAAAATAAAATCAATTTTGCAAAAAAAAATCTGATTTTTTTATTCAACATCCTATTTGTACGTATCACAGCAAAATCAAGGTCTGGCAGTAGTTCCGACCCGATACAACTCATCGTACAGGGCGTAGATTTCGACAAAGTACAGAAAACGGCTGCCGATAT
>JGI24702J35022_10001194_pt1 | contig 16147 bp, 15 predicted proteins | sample TergutTh196P4_FD_35022 | JGI IMG/M metagenome (IMG submission 35022)
CGTCCGCTTTCTCGGCGTCGGCGGCATCCCTGGGCGGAATCGCGGCGGGGGGCTCGGCCACGTTCACCGTCGCGCCCGTCAGGGGGCTCGCGCCAGGGACATACGCGGCGACCGTCACGGTCGGCCCGGCGGCCGGCAACGGCAACCCGGTAACGCCGGCGACCGCTGACTTCAGCTTCNCCGTCACTGCCGCCGTCGTGCCCCCCACGCCGCAGTACGTCATAACCGCGACCGCCGGCACGGGAGCCGTCATCGCCCCTGCGGGGGCGGTGAGCGTGTCGCGTGGCGACGACCAGAGGTTCGACTTCTCCGCCGAGCCCGGATACCGCATATCGGCGGTGATCGTGGACGGGAGGTACCTGACGCAGAGGAGCGTCGGCGACGGCTCCTACGTGTTCCCCAACGTGCGGATGAACCACTCCATCGAGGTCCAGGCGGCCGACTCCGCAGAGGATGCCGTCATCCTGACGATAACGGTGGTGGAGGGCAAGGGGCGTGCGGAGTTCAGCGTGAACGGCGGTGACTACCAGGCCTACGAGTCGGAGGCCCTCGTCCCGGCGCACTCGGACATAGCCGTCAGGGCACACGGGGACTTCGGGTACAGGTTCGTCGAATGGCGGGCGGGGGCGGAGGCTTACTCCGACCCCGACGTGTCCTTCGGCGACGTGACGGCGTCCCTGAGCCTGGACCTGTACTTCAAGCAGGACCTCACTGTATGGTGGGTGGTCGTGATAGTGCTGCTGGCGCTGGCGGGGCTCCTGCTGTGGTTCTTCCTGTTCTACAGGAGGTACTACGTCGTCCACATACAGGCGTACTCCGCCATAGAGGGCAAGGACAGGGTCCATAGGAAGAGCCCGTACGCCTTCTCTGTGGGCAACGGGTACTCCGGCGCGGTGGCATACCGTGTCAGGGCGGACGGGGAGTGGGGGCTCGTGTTCCCAGGGGAGGACGGGTCGTACGTCATCCCGAGGGGGGNGGCGACAGGCGACCTGTACATAGAGGACCGCCCTTGAAAACCATTTCAACGGCGGGGCTGTGCCCCGCCGTTTTCTTTACCGCCCCCCATGAGCCTGAAGGGTGCAGATTATAAGACGGGCATCACTGCCGGAACGATGCGACTACGTAGCAGTTCTGCAAATTTGCATTCTGAGGAAATCCCCCGTCCGCATCGAATGTCTGAACCGCCTCCAATATGATGCCGCAATGCCTGACAATCGCCTCGATACGCCTCGTGTCACGCCTCATATACGAGCCTCCTGTCGCGAAGCACCTCTTGCAGGAAATCATCGCTCAGCCGCGCCCCTGACGTCACAATGTCCACGCCGCTCCCGAGCGTCTCTTCAAGCTCCCTGTGCAACCCACAGAGCGCCAGACCCCTGATCCGCCCCCGGATGACATAGAAGTCGTAGTCGCTGATCACCGAATTGTCGCCCCGCGCCCTCGACCCGAACAGGTATATCCCGTCTGCGCCGTATTTCTCGGCGATGGGCGTGACTATCCTGCACAGCTCCTCGAAACTGAGATCGCCCTTCGGCTCTTCCATGCCCATGGGCGACATATTGGCGGGACAGTCTATAACAGTTTTTATCGGGCAGTTCTGCGCTGATTGTGTTCCAGACGGGAATCCACAACAGGGATGTACCGAGTGGGCCCGCCGGGAATCGAACCCGGGTGCTCGGCTCCGAAGGCCAAGAGGATGGTCCGCTACCCCACGAGCCCCATTTCCCATACAACACGCACTGGTTATTTAGGGTTGGGGATAAAACCCTATATTGGGGAACCCATTTACGGCCGATGCCCAGAATTGTGATGAACCACGGCGCGGGAGGGGAGGCCATGCAGGAGTTCCTCTCTAAGCACATCGTGCCCCATTTCCCTAAAGCGAGCTCGGACGTCCCCTTGGACTCCATGGACGACTCTGCGGTGATCGACGGCATAGTCCTCACCATCGACGGGCATACCGTGGACCCCCTGATCTTCCCCGGCGGCGACATAGGGCGGCTCTCCGTCTCAGGGACGGTCAACGACATAGCCGTCATGGGCGCGACGCCCGTAGCGATCGCATGCTCCCTCATCCTGGAGGAGGGGCTGGACATGGACACCGTCGACAGGATCATGGAGAGCATGGGCAGGACATCCATGGAATGCGGCGTGCCGATAGTCACGGGCGACACCAAGGTCATGGGGGCCGGGACGCTGGACAAGATGGTGGTGACCACGTCGGCTGTGGGCAGGAGGTCCGAGCTGCTGGATGGCAACCTGGCCATAGCCTCCCAGTGCAGGGCGGTGAAGGACAGGTGGTGCACGGACTCCAACCTCGCCCCCGGCGACGTGATAATCGTGTCGGGGACCATGGGGGACCACGGCGTAGCCATCCTCTCCTCCAGGGAGGGGTACGGCTTCGAGAGCGAGGTAGAGAGCGACGTCGCCCCCTTGAACAAGATGATAGCGGAAGGCCTGAGGGCAGGGGGGATCGTGTCGATGAAGGACCCCACCCGGGGGGGCCTTGCCAACACGCTCAACGAATGGTGCTCCAAGTCCCGCGTGGGGATCGAGGTCGAGCAGGCCTCCATACCCGTCAGGGAAGGGGTGGCGGGCGCCTGCGACCTGCTCGGCATCGACCCGCTCAGCATAGGGAACGAGGGGAAGGCGGTCATAGGGTGCGTCCCCGACCTGGCGGAGGACGTCCTTAAGGCGATAAGGGGCATCCCGGAGGGGAGGGACGCCGCCATCATAGGCGTGGCCAAAGAGGGCAACAGGAGGGTCGTCATGAGGACGGAGGTGGGGGGGAGGAGGATACTGGAGCCCCCCTCCGGGGACCCTGTGCCGAGGATATGCTGACGCCCGCCAGCGGCCCGTAGAAAGAGATATAAGGTATTACGTATAACATCGGCTCGGCGATTGAATGGTAACTTTTCTCCCTTTCCCAGGATACAGGCCAGCGTTGAACGGCGACGAAAGGATAGAGGACCGCATATCCCCCCCTTACGACGTGATCGGGAAGGAGTACCTGAGGGTGCTCCAGGACCGCCGCAACAACGTCACCAACCTCACACTGAAACCCGACGTCGACAGGAAGTACAAGGGCTCCAGGAAGGAGCTCGACAGGATGACGTCCGACGGGAGCCTGAGGCAGGACCCGGACTCGTTCTACCTCTACGAGCAGGTCTTCGACGACCACGGCGTGAAGAAGACGAGGGTGGGGCTGGTCGGCATCCTCAAGACGGAGCGCTACGAGGACGGGGGCATCGTCCCACACGAGGAGACCTTCTCCAAGGTCAAGGAGGACCGCCTCAACCTGCTAAGGGACATGGAGGCGCACCTGGAGTCCATCTTCTGCGTATACGAGGGGCTGAGCCCCGGGCTCTACAGGGAGGCGTGCGACAGGGCCAGGCTGATCTACAGGCATATGGACGGGAGCGGCGTCGACCACAGGTTCCACATCATAGACGACAAGGGCGTCCAGGAGAGGATAACCTCCGAGCTGGGGGAGCAGAAGGTGCTGATCGCGGACGGCCACCACAGGTACGAGACAGCGCTGAGCTACTCCCAGGAGAACCCGGGCGACGAGAGGAAGGGCTACGTCCTGGCGACGCTCGTCGCAGCGGGCGACGAGGGGCTCGTCGTGTGGCCGACCCACAGGCTCGTCAGCTCGACAGGGGTGCCCGCCGAGGACGCCGAGAAGGCGATTATGCAGTCCATGGAGACGGAGGAGGTCACGGAGGCCAGGATGGAGTCCGACCTGAAGTCCTGGACGATGGGGCTCATGTTCAAGGACGGGAGGCGTTTCCTCGCCAGGCACGAGGGCGGGCAAGGGGGGCTCTGGGATCTCGACACGTACGTGGTGCAGGAACTGGTCCTGAACGGGGCCTACCGCCATGACGAGGGGATGTCGACGGTGGAGTACGAGGCGGAGTACCAGAATGTTAAGAGGATGATGCTGGAGGGGGGGCGCGACCTGGCCATCGTCCTGAACGACCCCAGCCTGGAAACCATATGGGGCCTGTCCATGAAAGGCGTGAGGACACCGAAGAAGACGACGTTCTTCTATCCGAAGGTGTGGTCCGGCTTCGTTCTATACAAGATGGCCTGACGGAATAATTGGGACAATGGAGCCGCTGATGGGAATTGAACCCACGGCCTACGCCTTACCAAGGCGTCGCTATACCCCTTAGCTACAGCGGCGTGTTTGGACAGTCAAGGGCAACATCGCTATAAAGCTTTCTGGTGGCCACGGCACGCATGAAGTCACAAGTCCGTGGCTGGCATCCCGCCCGCGGGCTGGCGGGCCGTCGCGTTTCCACCCAAATCCCGCAAGAGGCAGGAATAACGCACGTCGCCTCACTTATAGGTTAATAGGTTACATTAGCTCGGGCCCCTGACCGGTTTCAGGCCAGCCATGGAACAAACATTTAAACGCAGGGGAATACACTACGAACCAGGTGGACTCTGTGGTAAGGTACAAGAGCGAGGTTCTGAAGGTATCCTTCAAGCTCATCACGTCCTCGATAAGCGAGGGGGAGGTCGTGGAGATGGACGAGCTGATAAACCAGAGGGCGAAAGAGGGCTGGGAGCTCGTCACATATTCCTTCATGGGCGGCGGCGGCAGCGATTTCGGTAGAGGCATACTGTTGACGTTCAAAAGGGACTGAGCCGCCCCCCGTCCGGCTTATCCGCCGCGCGGCGGCGCATTATGAGATGCTTTATATAAACCATCCGATTCTATATAAGGGATCCAAATGGCAAGCGTAATCAGACAAGCAGTGGTGTACCTGAGCGGCGCTCAGATCACGAGGTCGCAGACCTTCAAACTCAAAAGCGGGACGAACAAGGTGGCGTTCAGCGACCTCCCGCTGGATATGAACGGGCGGAGCGTCACCGCCGCCTCCGACGGGAGGTGCGTCGTCCTGTCCGTTTCGTACGACACCGTCTACAAGAGGACGGAGAACAAGCGGATATCGGACCTCTACGCAAAGCTGGAGAAGCTCAAGGACGACCTGAAGCTGGAGAAGGCCATGTTCAGCGTGCTCTCGGAGGAGGAGAACCTGGTGAGGAAGAACGCCCAGACCCCCGACGGGAGGATGTTCAGGTCCGAGGACATGAAGGCGGCCGTCCTCTTCTTCAGGGAGAGGATGGCCTCCCTGTGCGAGGAGAAGTTCGAGTCGCAGAAGAGGATCGACAAGCTCACGCAGGACATATCCAAGACGGGGGCGCAGATAGGCACGGACGACCAGGGCGGGAAGAGGGCTCAGGTGGAGATCGAGGTGCATTGCGCCGGCGACACGGAGTCCGAGCTCACGATATCCTATTTCATCAGCAGCGCGAGGTGGATGCCCTACTACGACATAAGGGTGGGCGAGGTCGGGGGCCCCCTGAGCCTCGCCTCCAAGGCCACCGTGTTCCAGAGCACGGGGGAGGACTGGAACAGCGTCGACATGGTGCTCTCCACAGGGAACCCGTCGCTGGGCGGCGACCTGCCCGAGATGAAGCCGTGGTTCATAGACTTCTATGCCCCATACTCCGACCGCCGCCAAAACTGGAACTCGTACCAGGCGGCGCCCCTGATGAAGTCCGGGGTGCTGGCGGAGATGAGCACGTCGTTCGAGGAGTGCGTGGACGAGTGCGCCGCCCCCGCCCCGGAGCCGGCGGTCCCCGCCGTGGTCCAGACCGAGAGCGTCGCCAGCGTGGAGTACGCCCTCCCCGTCCCGTACACCGTGCTCTCCTCCGAGACCGGCAAGACAGTGGACATACAGACGCACCAGCTGGCGGTCGACTACCAGTACAGGTGCGTGAGGAAGCTGGAGAAGGACGTGTTCCTCGTCGCGGAGGCCAAGGACTGGGCGCACCTGAACCTCCTCGCCGGGAGCGCGAACGTGTTCTTCGAGGACAAGTACGTGGGGGAGGTGTTCATCGACCCGAGGAAGGCGGAGGAGGGGCTCCGCATACCCATGGGGAGGGACAAGAACATCATCGTGACGAGGGTCAGGGGGAAGGACTACAAGTCCGTGTCCCCGATGGGCTCCTCCGTCAAAGCCAGCAGGGAGTGGACCATCAACGCGAAGAACCTGAGGAAACAGGAGATCGACATAATCATCGAGGACCAGGTGCCGGTGTCGTCGAACAAGGAGATCTCGGTGGACGCCGTCACAGTGTCAGGGGCGGAGCTCGACAAGGACACCGGGAAGCTGACGTGGAAGTTCACGCTGGCCCCCGCCGGTTCCAAGACGCTGTCGGTGAAGTACACGGTCACATACCCGAAGAACAAGACCGTGGTCCTGGAATGACCGAGACGAGCCCCTTGCGGGAAGATGGCGCCCGGAGGGTGCGGCTGCCCGACGGCGTCGCATCGGCAAGCCTGGCGGAGAGCATAGCCGACCCCTCGGGCGATTTCCTGCAGTTCCTGCATGATTATTTCACAGGCGACCCGGTCATCCGCTGGAGGGTGGAGGAGGACATCGGGGTGTGGGAGAGGATGAAGGGGGAAGAGCTCGAGGCAGCGAAACGGCTGATCATCGACAACCTCGGCGTCGACCCCGCCTACATGCGCGCGATCGCCGTGTTCAGGGACGAGCGCGGCATCCCCCTCCTCGAGGGAATCGCCCGGCTGCCTGCGGCCAGAGGGAACGAATACGTGAGGCTGTACGCGGCCAAGATCCTGTACGAATGGGTCGGCTACGAGCCGTACCCCCGGATGCTGGAGGCTACTCTGCCCAAGGGCGGCAGCCCCACCAAGACGCACTTGGACATGTGGGTGCACGGCATCGACGACGCCCTCGCGGCGCGATGCGTCGTCTCGATGCTGCGCGACAGGGACGGCTTCGTGAGATGGTGCGCCTACTGCACGGCGAAGAGGCGCTTCGGCATAAGGGACGGGCCCGGTCGCCGGGGCGATGATGCGCAGGATATGGATTACAACGAGAACATGTACTACACGGACGATAGCGTCTATTCAGACAAGGCGCTGTTCGAGGCCCGCCTGAAGGAGCTGGAGGCCAGGATATATGAGGCTTGCCGGCCCCCGCATCCTGGTGTCTGACGGTTGCGGAGGGGCGGTTTCTCTGAGGATTCTCTGGAGGTCGGGCCGAAACGTCGGACCCAGGCCTGAAAGCGTGAGAACGACCCTTGTTGACAACAGCAGGCATACGGCCGGATGAGACGGCCACATGGCCGGAGCCGCCCCCCCGGGCCAAAGAATATTCTCGCACACCCCCTGATGTCCGCCCCAGCCCCCACGCGCTCCGGCACGTTTCAGTCTATCAGGCAACCGAACACTGCGAAACAGTTTTCGATAGAACGTAAACTTAATTGATTTTTCATAAGAGTTTTCGATAGAACGTAAACTTAATTGATTTTTCATAAGAGTTTTCGATAAAACGAAAACTTTAATCATAGAAACATCATCCACCTGTGATAAGATGGCAAAGGAGATACAAAGAGAGCTCTACCTAAAAAAGATACGTCCCTTCTATGATTCAGAGCTGATAAAAGTCATCACAGGCGTAAGGAGATCGGGTAAATCAACCATACTCAGGCAGATCATGGGGGAGATAGTCTCCTTAGGGGTGCCGGAAAGTCAGATTATCGATGTGAGCTTCGAACTCTTCAAGCACCAGGGCATCGACAATGCCGCCAAGCTGCACGACCACGTACGCCCGATGATGTCCGGCAACGGAAAGCATTACCTATTCTTTGACGAGATACAGGGCGTCACCGGGTTCGAAAAGGCCTTGAACTCCATTAGGGCTGAATTCGACTGCAGCATATTCATAACGGGGTCCAACAGAAAACTGCTTTCCGATGATCTCGCAACGCTCCTTACCGGCAGGTATGTGGAATTCAGGGTCATGCCGTTCACATTCAGGGAGGTCGTGGAGTACCGCGGCGGCGGGGGCCACGAGCTGTTCGAGGAATATATGAGGCTCGGGGGGATCCCGCTGAGGCTGGCCATGGGTGAGGGGGAGGCGAGGGCGTACCTCCGCGACCTTAAAGCGTCCATAATAACCAATGACATTCTGCTCAGGTCAAAAATAACGAACACCGACCTTCTGAACCGCATCGTCGACTTCATGTTGAGCAACTCGTCCAATGTATTCTCGGCTAATTCGGTCAAGACCTTCCTCCTGTCCGAGGGGCGGAGCGTTTCGCCGGAGACTGTCTACAGCTACGTGAACGCAGTCGTCTCGTCCTTGTTGGTCTCCAAGGTCAGGAGGTTAGACATAAAGGGCAAGGAGATCATGAGGANGNACGAGAAATATTACGTAGCCGACACCGGCATACTGCATTCGGACAAGCTCACNGGGGAAGTCGACATCGGCGCATGCCTTGAAACAATAGTCTATAACGAGCTGATAGCGAGGGGGTACAGCGTCAACATCGGGCAGGTGGGTGGCAAGGAAGTGGATTTCATAGTGGAGGCAGACGGAGGCAGGGCCTACCTCCAGGTGTCCTACCCGCTGTCGGACGCCGCCACGAGGGAAAGGGAGTTCTCATCTCTCGAGCTCATAAAGGACAACTATCCCAAATATGTGCTATCAATGGACGGATTCGACATGTCCCGGGGCGGCATCGTACACTTGAACATACTGAAGTTCCTCCTTTCGGACGACCGTCTGGTGTGATGCCTGTGCGAAGCCCGTCCCTGTGGGGCACACTTGCATGTCGCGGCACCCCCCCCAGCGTGTCGTAGTCGCTCCGTCGTGTAATTCCAACTCCCTTTGCTATCATCACCAACGGCTTCGCATACCCCTGATGTTCGTCTGCCCCGCATGCCTATGACCTCTCCCAGTGGGCTGGGGACTACGTACAACGGCGGGTCAGCATATATACCGCGGGCGAGATGATGCACTATGATCAAGCTAAAGGACATCGGGAACTTCGAGGCGGTCCCGCAAGTGGCCATGGACATCCTCAATGGGGACATCTCTGCACTGGACAGGCATCTGGAACAAGGGTGGGACATAGGGGAGAAGATAAAGCTGGGGCGGCACATCTCGCTGTCCGCCCTCGATTGCGCTCTGATCGGTGAGTGCTTCGACTCGGTGAAATGGCTTGTCTCGCACGGGGCGGACATGAACGCCAAGGACGGCCCGTGCTTCCTGACCGCCGTGAGGTACTGCGGGGAGGACATAATCCGATACGTCGTCTCCAACGGCGCGAAGGTGGACGGGGTGAACAGCGTGGGGTCGGACGCGTTCAGCGAGGCCCTGTTCGGGCGGAGGTACGAGAACCTGCCCCTGATCCAAGGGCTCGGCCATCCCGTTAAAAAATACGGCGGCGACTCTTTCCGCAGGGCGGTGTTCGGCAAGAACTACGAGGCTCTGGACTTTTTCATAAGCCAGGGCGTGGACATCGACTACAGAAAGCCGGACACGGTGTACCCCTACGGGCCCACGCCGCTGTGCGTCGCGGCGAGGCACGCCGACATGCAGATGTGCAGGTACCTTGTCGGGCACGGCGCCGACGTCACGATCGCGGAGAAGGGCGGCATGCGCCCATACAGCATCGCGGTGGAGAGGGGGGACATGGAGATGGCGGAGTACTTCAGGTCGCTGGAGCCCGCCGAGTTCCATAGCCTGCAGAACAAATTGGACGAATTGGGGCCGTTCAAGTTGCCGAAGCCCCTGCTCGATTTCCTGATGGGCGACAGGCTGCACATAGACCTGCCCGAGTGTGATTTCGGTTTCATCGATTTCTTCCCGCTGGCGGACACGGTGCCGATGAAGGTCGGCAGACAGAGGCTCCTCCGTATATCGAGGACGACCGGGGATTACGACCATATTGTGATAGTCTGGAACCCGAAGACGAAGAAGATGGCCTACTATGACGAGGAGCACACGGAACTGGGGGACGTGTGCGGCTTCGAGGAGTTCATCGAGGATCCCGCCGCCTGCATGAGCCGGATCTTCGACTGAGCCGTGCCGCCTGCATGAGCCGCCCCCCCGTGGGTTTTTTAACTGGGGACCTCATGGTTATATGGCGGCCAGCCTGGCGCCGCCACGATAGGGGGACAGCAGGAGGCAAGTACGATGTCAGACGACGAGAAAGAGATGATGGAGATGGCGCAGAGGAACATGATGATGTCGAAGATGTACCTTCTCTTCGAAGAGAAGGGCGAGCTGCCCGCCAGCGAGGCCATCCACAAGAAACTGAACGAGAGGGGATACAAGACAAGTGCGGAGCGGGTGTCGAACGAGGGGAACATGAGGCTGTTCTATCTGCCTGATTACACAGTGGACTTCTCCGACAAGAAGGGCGTGCCCTACCAGCTTATCATGCTTAACTACGCGGAAGCCGCCGAGGCGCACGGCGACGGGCTGGACAGGACGCAGTTCTGGAACACCCCGGACGGCGCCGAGCTAATCGATTCCTGCCGCTGGCAGGTCGTGATCGGCGAGTTCATGTCCAGTACCCATCCCCCTGAGGTGCGGGCGCGGATCCTCTCCGACTGGCTCTCTGTCGCCCTGGATCTGTTCCCGCTCTGCAAGGCGGTATGGTTCGAGGGTAGCAGGAACGTCATGACGGCCGAGAGCCTCATGGGAAACCCTTACGAGGGGGCTGACAGGATCTTCCACGGAGCCGTGAACGCCCGGTACTTCCGGGTCGGCGACACCGACGAGATGGTCGTCGACACGCTCGGCCTGCACGTGTTCGGCATGCCCGACGTGCAGTTCCACTTCCACGGATTGGACCCGAACAACGTGGTCACCGCCGCATACGATGTCGCCATGTACCAGTTCAACAACGGCCTGCCCATCAAGGATGGCGAGACCATAGACGGCTTCGACGCTGACGGCGAATACAAGGAGGACATCCGCTGGAAGTGCCAGTACGAGATGGCGTTAGTGGCCCCGAAACGCGAGGTCCTGGACGTCAACGCCGGCGAGCACGCCGCCGGGAGCAGGAAATGACGGGGGCGCTCGAGCGGTTCCTGGCATGGGCGAGGGAGAACCATTGGCACGTCGAGGCAGCAGAGCCAGGCATGGCCGTTCTGCCCGAGGAGGTCGCTCTGCGCCACCCCGTCCCGGACGGGTACCTGCCGTTCTTCTCCTCTGTCGGAACCTGCCTGAATCCCGGGCAGACAAAGTGGCTCATGTGCGCGGGCGACTATGCCCCCAAACCCGGCGACGAGTTCCGGTGGGACGAGTTCGAGCGGATCAGCCTGGACGCCGCCCAAGGCCATGCCGCATGGGAGGGATCGATAAGGCGTTTCTGGGATTCCCACTTCCCTTTCTTCATGTCGGTGGACGGCGGGTACGGGTATTATGCCATAGACCTGGCGGACGGGTCGGTGGTGAAAGGGGACGAGCCGGAGTTCGAGGAGACGACCTACGTCTCGGGGTCGTTCGACGAGTTCCTATCGATGATAGCCTCAGGGGAGCTGGATCTCTGACAACATGAACATTGGGCCATCCCCCTCGGTACGTCCTCTGTCGGGGGGGGGTGTCTTTGGCGTCTTCGTTTTTATCTCATGCTAATCATTTTGATTTGCATCAAATCAGTACGAATCACAAACCATTCTGGGCATGGGAGGCGCCTTTCGGACATGAGAGGAAGAGGGCGTCGTGAGGCGGAGCCGTCATTTCCTTACATACGCCTCGACGACTATCCCTTCTTCTCGCAGGGCGGCCAGCTTCTCTTCTTTGTCGAACCTCTGCGCACGGTAGATTCCGCCGAGCGATTTGCACAACTCGATGACCGGGCGGTTGCCGAAAGACACCGCCCTGTTCAGGGCGGTGTAGCCGACGTTGTCGACGGCGTTCACGTCGCAGCCGAGGGAGAGGAAGTACTCGAACATCTCCGTGCCCCGAATCCCGGCGATTATCGCCAGCGCGTCTGACGGCACCTTCGCCCCCATCCCGACCATCTTCTTGACGACATCGAGCCTCCCGCTCAGCGCGGCATGCTCCAGGTAGGTGTAGCTGACCAGGTCGCCCCAGATGGGATGTTCCTGGTAAACGCCGCGGTTGACCCCGATCCCGCTGTCGAGCAGTTCCGAGACGCGCCCCCAGTCAGCGGCGACAAGGGCCGCGTTCATCTCCTCGACCAGAGCCATGTCGGCGAACAACGGGAAACGCAGGTCCCTCCATTCACAGTGACGCCTCTCCTCGAACCATGCGGGGCCGGACGGCTTCTCCCCTCCGTAAACGGGGGCGACGGTAAGGAGGGTGACCGAGCCGCCGTCCTCCCCGCCGCCCTCCTCGGATTGATCGTCCTCAGAGGGCCATTGGTAGTCCACGACCGCCGCCCCCGCCATGTCCTGCGGCCAGCTGAGCTTTGCATACTCCCCCTTGCCCTTGTCGAGGAACGCCCCCTCCTCGAGGACGAACTTGGAGCCTTTCCTCTGGACGCTCCTCGTCACCGCCGAGAGGATGTCGTATGCCAGCGTCTCGGGGAAATGAGGGGCGGTGGTCAGCCCATAGTCGAGCGTGCGGCCTTTGAAGTTGTAACGCGGCAACGGCCACCCCGACGGCAGGCAGATGAAGCATTCCTTCATCAGGAAGCTGTCGTCCGGTTTCTTCTGCCCGAACAGCCCCAGAGTGAACAGCACCTTGCTGCCCGGGTCGTCCCGCACTGAGGCCACGTAGGCGTCCACTCTCACTTTCGTCTTCATGCTTATGGCGCGGGGTCTGTCGGCGTTGAGGATCGGCCCCACCGTCTCCTCCACGAAGGACAGGATCGACCCGCCGAAGATGCCGGAGTAGTCATTCCTTTTCATGCCCATGGCATCTCCATAGGGTAAAAACCGTTATATAAAAGATATAGGAGTATTACGCCCATGACACCATCGAAGAAATGGCTAGCACTATATGAGGAGAAGAGGCGCCTGATGGTCTGCGCCACCGACTTGAGCGAATACTTCACCGCCGCCGAGATCGCCGGGAAGAAGCTCGACAGGATGTCAGTCGGCATGGCCTCCCTGCCGTCCGGCAGGGTCATAGTGAGCGACCCGCTGGCGGGCCTCGGCAAGCACAGCGAGCCGTATTTCCACGCTGTCGCCCCGGGGGAGTACGAGGTCGTGGTCGCAGTGGTCGTGTCCGACGGCGATGACTGCGACAGGTACGCGGCCGCCCGCATGCGTTTCACGGACGCCGAGGCCGTCCGCTACGAGGAGGCCCTGACGGGCGAGGAGGACATCGCGGAGGTCGAGGAGGAGGGCGACGGGTTCGGGTTCCCTGTGGACGCTGGACTCGCCTGCATATGCGACGAGCGGACCCGAGACGCGTTCCTCGCTTTCGACAAGGAATGGAGGAAGAAAGCGGGGAAGGACGCCAACCTCTACGACGACTATTTCGCAGGGCTCATGGCCGAGAACTACCAGAAGAGCCCGCAATACCAGCGCGACGGCGGCGACTGGCTGAACTGGAACATACCTGGGACGGGGTACTGCATCCCAATCTTCCAGAGCGGCTTCGGCGACGGCTTCTACCCCGTATGGTTCGGCTACGACAAGGACGGCCGCATATGCTCGCTCGTCGTGCAGTTCATCGACATTGAGGCGGCGTACTCGGACGGCTGAGGGGCGTCGCCCGGTCCCTTCGACGTCTTCGCAACAGCGTGTCATTCGGCGCAGAGCGACCCTGGCACATTGAGCTTGCGGGGGTTGCGCCCGCCGGCGCCTTCATGATGCCCTCGGGGCTGGCCACCCCCCTGCAGAGGTCGGGGGCGTGGGCCCCGTTCGCAACGATGCGATTGCGCTCATGCTCTTTCTTCTCTATCGGATAAAAGGTATGCGGCCAATAGCCCCCTCATTTGCCAAATCTGAAAAGAAGTCCGCCTATTCCGGAATAGGACGACACTACCATGAAATTTTATTAAAAATATTTATGCAAATTATGCAATAATTTTAATGAAATATTATTAAAAATTATTATGCAAATTACTAAATAATGATTTTGCATATTCTGACGCGATGATGGAAGAGAATGAACTAACGACTGAGAACATCAGGGGATCGTATCGTCCGCGTATTATCGATTCGATAATAGAGCGTTCTCTGTCCACGTTCGGAGGAGTGCATATCGTCGGGCCTAAATGGTGCGGCAAGTCATGGTCCGGAATATTTCATTCCAATTCATCCGTCTTTTTAGGTGACGAAGACGTCAAAAGAACCGCTTTGCTTGAACCTAAAGCGATACTGCGGGGAGAATACCCCATACTGGTGGACGAATGGCAGGAAGTCCCGAAACTGTGGGACGTCGCACGTTTGAACATAGATTTTTCGGCAAAGAAGGGGATGTATATCTTCACCGGCTCAACAACGCCTCCGAAGAATTCGACGACGCACAGCGGTGTCGGCAGATTCGTCCCGCTCAACATGCGCACAATGTCCCTTTACGAATCCGGAGACAGCACCGGCCACATCTCCCTGGCGGGCCTGTTCGATGGCGGGTGCATAGAGTCGACAAAGTCGAAACTGGATTACCGTAAAACCGTGAATATGATCTGTCGCGGCGGATGGCCGGGGGCGATCGGGTTTGATGGGGACGGAGTTACGAATATACCGAAAGCATACATCGAAAAGATCTCTAGGAATGATGCGTCAAAGGTCGATAACAAAAAAAAGAACCCGGATCTGGTGAAGAAACTCATACGGTCTCTTGCGAGAAATACCGCCACCTCCGCGAGCATAGATGTCTTGGCAAGGGATATCGCAGAAGGGGGGAATCCGCCCAGCAACAATACGGTCACCACATACCTTGAAGCGCTGAAAGGATTGTTCATGGTGGAGGGTCAGAGGGGATGGAGCCCTAACCTCAGATCTACAGTCCGCACTCAGTCATCCCCCCGCAGACACCTCACCGATCCATCCCTCGCCGCGGCAGCATTATGCGGGGGCCCAGGAGAGCTGAGGCAGGATCCGAAAACGGCCGGATTCCTATTCGAGTCCATGTGTTACAGGGACCTGTGCATCTACACCTCTGCTATCGGGGGGGAAGTGTTCTACTACAGGGACAGTAACGGTCTGGAGGTGGATTTCATCATCCAATTGGATGACGGCAGATGGGGGGCGGCAGAGGCTAAACTGGGGGCGTATGAATTCGATAAAGCGACGAACAACCTGTTCAGGATGAGGGAAAAGATGGTTGCGGGCGGCATAAGGGAGCCCTCCTTCCTGATGATCCTGAATGCCACAGGGGGGATCGCCGTAAAGAGGGATGACGGGGTCGCGGAAGTGCCTGTCGACTGCCTCGGCCCGTGAGCCGGCTGTGGGGCCGGTCAGCCGCCGCCAACCATTTTATCCAGGGTCGATATACGCTCAGCTATGAGGAGATACGACCTCGTCTGTTTCGACATGGACGGCGTCCTGACGTCCATCAGGAGTTCCTGGCACTGGATCAACCTCTGCCTCGGCGTCGACAACAGCCGCACCCTCCAGGCTTACGTCGACGGCGAGATAGACCAGCTGGAGTTCATGAGGAGGGACATAGCCCAGTGGAAGGCGGTCGTGCCCGGCATCGGCATACCCGACATAGTCAGGATACTGCAGGGCCTCCCTCTCACAGGGGGGATACAGGAGACGGTCGCTTGCCTGAAGAGCCACGGCACCAAGTGCGTCATAATCAGCGGCGGCATCGACCTCGCCGCCAGGATGATCGCGGACGAGTTCGGGTTCGACGACTATGTCGCGGACGAGATATGCAGCCATCCCGACGGCAGCCTGACCGGCGAGGGCAGGATGAACGTGGACCTCGACGACAAGGGCATAAACGTCAGGCATTTCATCGGGAAGTACGGCGCAACGAAGGAGCGGACGGCATCGATAGGCAACTCCTTCATAGACATACCCATGTTCGAGAACACGGGGACTTCCATAGCATTCAACCCCACGGACGAGCACACGGGCAGGGCCGCCGACTTCACGGTGACGTCCGACAACCTCGCCGACATCCTGGACATCCTGCTCCCGCAGGACGGCGGTCAGCCCTCTTCCCCGAAGTCGAACCCGTCCTGATCGTCGTCCTCGTCGAGGTCGAGGACGTCGTACCTCTTCTTCCTTATCCGGCCGTATATCCTCGTGATGTCCCTCGCCTCCGCCGAGCCGTGCTTAATCAGGCGGTCCCTCGTCTTTATCGCATGCACGAGGGCGTCGAAGTCCTCGAACGCCAGGACCGCCCCAACCGCGAACTCGTCGTCGGGCTCGGCGGGG
>JGI24702J35022_10001195_pt1 | contig 16146 bp, 9 predicted proteins | sample TergutTh196P4_FD_35022 | JGI IMG/M metagenome (IMG submission 35022)
TCAGGCCTGATTTTGGACATGTCGTAACGGCGGTGCCCTCCCTCCGTCTTCATCGAGACGAGCTTGCCATCCTCGTCCCAACGGCGTAGCGTGACTTCCGATACCCCGAGTATCTTCGCTGCTTTTCCGATTGATACTAATTTTTCCATGCCGCGATTATATCATGGACAAGCACGAATGTCAACCGTTAATTATCACCAATATGTGTAATATTATGTAGAATTGTATATAATTTTCTACACTGTTTTCGAACCCGGTTTGCCAGCCGTTGTAAGGGTATAAAGGAGTGAACAAATTATGGACATTAACGAACTGCGAGATCGGATACAGGCTCTGCCGGCGCTTGAAAAAAAGATGTCTGCTCTGCAGAAGGAGCTTAACGGCGCGCGGGACGAGGTATCAAGGCTATCGCACCAATATGCGCAGGAGCGTGGCGATGTGGAGCGGCTTGAAAAAGAGTCGTTATCATCGTTCCTTTTGAAGTTGGTCGGAAAGTACGAAGACAAGCTGGAACGGGAGCAACAAGAGGAGATCACGGCCAAGCTTGCTTATGACCGCGCTGCCACGCAGCTTGAAGAGCTGACGCGAGAGCAAGACTTGCTGAAACAGCGCATATACGATTTGCGCGCTGACGAAAAACTCTACAAAACCGAGCTCAACAACAGGCGTTTGGAGCTCAGCAAACTGACTGGGCAGGATGCAGAACGATATGAGGAGCTGGAAAATGAGAGGAAAAGCATCTTCACGCAGATGACCGAGATCAGGGAAGCGAGCAGCGCTGCCTCACGCGCCAAATCCACTGCGCTCAGCGCGCTTGAATCTTTGAAAAGCGCACAGGGGTGGGCGACTTATGATGTCTTCACGCGAGGCGGCATAATCTCCCATGTGGCGAAATATTCGCATATTGACAATGCGGAACGAAACTTCAACGTACTCTCATCGCAGCTTCGCGCCCTCAGAAAAGAACTCGGCGATGTTGCCGGGATGACGACAAACGGGTTGAATGAAATATCATCGACCCAACGTGCGGTCGACTTCTGGTTTGATAACATTTTTACGGACCTTTCAGTGCGCGGCCAGATCAAAAACAATGCCGAAGAAATAAACAGATTGCTGCGTGGAATAAGCTCCGCTGAGTCTGTTTTGAATAGGAAGCAGAAGGAGTACGAAGCAAGGCTGGCCTCGAACCGCCGCGCCGAGGAAGAGTTGTTGGTTTCGCTGAAGACTTGATATACGTTGATATTGATGAAGTCATAGCCGAGGAGGTAAGCCATGCCGAAGGCTAAATCTTGAAAAGGTCAAACATTGTCTGACCTTTTCGCAATCGTCACCCTAATTAGCAGATGCTATTTTATTAATACGAAAAGGCCAAGCATTGTTAAGCTTTTTTGATTGAGAAAGCATACAATCAATTCAGCAAACATTGTTTACTGAATCAGCGTAATAAAACTACAGGAGGATAAAAGTTATGGGACAGTTTCCTGACAAATCCGAAAAGAGCAATTATGANGGCATTTTCAGTAGTGATAGAAGTATTGATGANTTTTTCGGTGATGATGAAAATGTGCTAACACTGTTGGCACAATAATGCTATTTTCTATCTGACGAAGTNAACAGTATGAGGAGGCAAATCTTATGAATATTGCTGTGCGTTATCAATCACGCGGAGGTAACAGCAAGGCGGTTGCGGAAGCAATCGCAAAAGAAGCGGGGGTCATAGCATCGCCGCTGGATGTCCCGCTAGACAGGTTGATCGATCTTTTATTCATTGGCGGGGGCATATACGCTTGGAATATCGACAATGAATTAAGGGCATATCTGCAGAACCTTGACCCGAACGCTGTGAAATCTGTTGCGGCGTTTACAACGGGCGGGATGCTCGGCGGTACCGGAAAAATAGCTGCAAAGGTTAAGGCGAGGGGAATAGCCGTTTGTGAGATTGCGTTGCCAATGCGGATGGGGTTCCAGAACTATGCCGGCAAGAAGGGATTTGCCATCTTGTCGGATAAACAAAATCGCAAAGTAGCCGATTTCGTAAAAATGACGATGAAGTAAGAGTGGCTGCCATAAGTGTTCCATTTTCGGTTGACACTCCCCATGGCTAAAGCAAGGGGGTTTACGTCGCTTTTGCCAAATCTACGCCCCCAATCTTCATTCATTCGATCATGACTCTCATTTCGTTCGATATCTCCGCGACGCTGACACTACAGCGCCGAGTCGTGCATTTCGGGTATCGCGCCGCTTGATATTGCCCACAAATTAGGGCTTGCTACGATAACTATGCGTGTTTTGTTGGACAATGTCCGTGCGATTTGATATACTCCGCATATATTATGTTTTTAACATGGATCGGGTATGTCATATGGGTTTGTTTAATACGATTCCTTCAAACTTTTTCTCTGTTTTATCATCAAAAAACAAGGAAGTTTACGTTGATGCGCTCATGCTTCTGCACAAAATGCTGAAGTATGATTTGAACATTATCGAAGCTGACTATATCGCGGCGTTGATCGAGCTGCTCGAAAATCGCACATATGAGATTGAAGATGAGGACGACGATGCCGGCGAAAGCGGTAATACGCTTACGTCTAAAGCGCGGATGATCCTCAATCGTTTCATCGAAACCGGGTGGGTGGACAAGGAGACGATGGATGGGTCTTTTATTGAGGTCATCACGCCTAGGACNTATGCCATNGCCACGATGCGGCTNCTTTATGAGCTGGAGGAAACACAGGTGAAGGAGTATAGCTCACTTGTGTTTGCGACATATTCGAGCCTGAAGGAGGCGCGGGAGAACCAGCAGGCGCAGATGTATGAGGCAATTATGACCGCGAAGGCGAATACGGAGCAGCTTATTTATGAGCTCAAGACGCTCTATCACGGGATACGCGGGTATATGCTTAGGATTCAGGGGCAATACGACGTAAATACGCTGCTTAGCGACCATTTTGACGAATACAAGGAACTCACCGACAGAATTTACCACCCTATAAAAACAATGGATTCCATTTATCGTTATATGGCGCCCATCAGAGATATTCTGATCGCCATTCTTGGCGACGAAACGCTCATGGATAGCGTTGCGAAACGCGCTCTGGCCGTGCGCAAGTATGATAGCGAGGAAGATGCGCGGTCTAAAATAATTGAGGCGATCGATTATGTGATGGATGCATACCAGTCGATAGGGAATACCGTCAACGAAATTGACAAAAAGCACAGCACATACACCAAGCTCTCCGTTGACACGATCCGCTATCAAATGACGGCAGATCGGACTGTCGCCGGGAAGCTTGCGCATGTGTTGAAAACATATGCTTTTGCGGATTCCGATGCTCGCAAGGTTATATTGGGAATGATGGAACATGCGGTCCGCGTCAATCGCCAGGAGTTTCTTGACGGTCGTTCTTTATGGCGCAGGAACACGAAGGGCAAGAGGGGCGGCGTCTTGCCGCTTGAGATAAGCGAGGATGATGCCTTATCGCGTGAAGAGGCCATCCGCATGCTGCCTTCGCTTGAGGATAAGTATTCATTGAAGAAGCTGCGCGAGTACATCATGCATCTATTGGGAGACGGTGACTCTGTCTCGACGGATGCGGTTGAGCTGGAAAGCGACGAGGAGTTTCTGCTTTTGCTATTATCGACGGTCAGGGCAGGGGAGCGCGGCAGCGGGTTCAAGATGACGCCTGACGACGGGATCAAGGAGACCGGCTCCTACAAAATCCCGATGATGACCTTTGAACGTAAGTAGGTGGAGTTATATGTGGCTTGATGATTATGAGGCTTTGAATAATTACGACAAGGGCGAGTTTCGCAGATTGGGCAATTATCTCTTGTCGCGTACTTATTTGCCACGATACAGTTATCGCGCCTCTGAGCAGATGACGCTGCCAAACAGGGATTATCAGCTTGCGATGCGGTTTTTCCCGATACTGGCCGAATACTTTCAGCTTACGGGATGGGTGCTCGAAAAGGACGACAATTACGGTTACATATCATTGATAAATTCCTATGACCACAATAGGTATCGGCTCGACCAGTTTACCACTCTATTTTTATTTACCTGCCGCCTCATTTACGAAGAGCAGCGTGAGCAAGCGAGCAGTTTCCATACTGTGAGCACGAGCACCAAGGATGTCATTCAAAAGATGGAATCGCTTGGCCTGCTTAAGAACGGACGAACGAGGCAAAAAGAGCGCGTGGAGGCGCAGCGGTCGCTTTCGCATTATAATATCATAGAGAAAATTGATTCGGCCGCATGGGATTCAGATGGGAATCGGTTTCTGATTTTGCCGACAATTTTGTCCATGGTCTCGAATCAGGGCATCAATGACATGATGGCCGAACTTGAGGAGTTCCAATTGAACGTCAGCCGTGGCGGCGGGGGCGATGTCGAGGGGGACGACGGCGGAGACGAAGATGAAGGCGGCGACTACGAAGGCGACACGGAGGATGACGAAGCATGAAAATTATGAAACGGCTGCTTCTTATCCACTGGCATTACTTTATTCATCAAATGATCGAGTTTGATAAAATTAATTTCCTGACCGGCCAGAACTCGTCCGGGAAGTCTACGATTATTGACGCCATGCAGTTGCTTCTTCTTTGCGACACGAGCGGTTCTTTTTTCAATAGAGCTGCTAACGCGAAGGGCAATCGGACTTTGACCGGCTATCTTCGCGGAGAGCTCGGCGATGATGAGGATGCGGGGTTCCGATATCTGCGCAACGGCCGCTTCACAAGCTATATCGCGATCGAGTTCCATGATGATGAGAAGAACAATTGGTTTACTGTCGGGTGCTGCTTTGATACCTTTGGGGAGAACGACGTCCAGAGGTTGTTCTTCCGGATCGATGGAAGAATTCCGAGCCATGAGTTTATGGGGAAAAACGAAAACGGCAACAAAGTGCCTTATAGCATCGATGCCCTTCGCGCATTCATCCGCACGGAGTATCCGAGCGGCAACTATACCACAGGGGTCAATAGGGATTTCAGGGAGGATCTGTGCGGAAAGCTTGGCGGCATCCAGCCGCAGCGCTTTTCCGAGCTGTTGAAAAAAGCGGTGTCTTTTGACCCGAGCATTAAGATCAGGGATTTTATCACCGATTTCATCTGCAGCGACGAGGAAAAAGTGAATATCTCCGATTTGCTCGACAATATCAGAAGCTATGATGTCCTTAAAAAAGAATCTGACAGCCTTAAGGACCGCATCGCTCTTCTTGCGCGGATCAACGATGCCCATGCTGAGTATGTAAAGAACAAAGATAATGAAGTTTTATATAGCTATATGATCGACTGCGCGGAGCTGGATTTGAAGAGCGAAGCTATTGAGGCTTGCAAAGACAATGCGGAGCAGCTCAGGAGCAAGTTCGCGCATTTGGAGGAGCAGCTTAGCGGCGCAAAGCTGGAAAGGGAGCAGCTCCGCTCCGAACGCGACCGCTTGAAGCTCCAACTGGATGGAAACGAAGATGCCCGCCGTTATGATGAATTGATGCGCCTGATCGATGAGAAAACGGCGCAATGCGATTCGCTGCAAAACAGCTTCGAGCATGTTTCCGCATTATTGCATCGTGTCTTCGCGTCCTGGAAAACCTGCATTCAGAATATGGAGCAGAGAATCGCGGATATCGATTTGACGATTATTGAGCCGATGCTTCAACAACGGCTTATTGACATCAACGGCGAGGGCATGACGATTCTAAACGGAACACGCGATATTGACCCAAATAATGCGGGTCTGTTGGCGGGTCTTGATTTGCAGCAAATGATATTGCTATTCATTTCAGCCGACAACTACCGGGGCAGGAGCGCGGGGCTGATGGAGCGCTTTCACGAGGCGCAAACGGTGGACGCCAATCATATCAACGAGTTAAGGAAGGAAAAGGAGCAGCTGGAAGAAGGCAAGTTCCGCTTTCCGCAGGATGCCGTTGATTTGAAGGAGGCAATTGAAAGCCGCTTGCTGTCGAAATTCGGAGAAGGGGCCAAAGCCGCCATCGTCGCGGAAGCGGCGGAAGTCATTGGCGATAGATGGCGTAATGTCATTGAGGGGTATCTGGGCAATCAAAAATTCTATGTTGTTGTCGCGCCTGAGCATTTTGAGACCGCGTTCAAATTATTCGATTCTGTGAAGCGGCAAAAGCCTGTTTACAACACAGGCCTTGTCGATACTTCGAAGCTGCTGTCCCTTTCACCGAAGAGCGACGAGGGGAGCCTTGCCGAAGAGATCGCTACGGACAACCCTTCGGTTAGGCTGTTCTTGGATTTCGTCTTGGGGCGAGTGCGAAAATGCGACAACATAAATGAGCTGCGCCGGCACAGGACGTCGGTTACGGATGACGGGATGCTGTACCAAAACTTCGTCGTGCGGGCCATGGACCCGAAGCGGTGGGAAGCGCCTGCAATCGGCCGGGCGGGTGCGCGTCTGCGTCTGGAAGCGATAATAAGGGAGCTTGATGAATTGTCGCAGAGGATTCAGGCATATGCCTCGTTGTCGAATATGCTTCGCGATGCCGAGCAAATGCAGCGGTTGAGCGATTCCGATGCTGAGCAGGCCATTGCTGCGTCGAATGCGATGCTGGAAATCCCATCGATTGAGGAGACCATTGCACGCCTCAGGGCGGATGCCGACATGATCGACAGAAGCGAGATCGAGATGCTCAGGGAACGGCTTGGCCAAAGGGAAAATGAGATTGAAAAGCTTGACCAAAAGATCGTCGATGTCGCAGAACAAAAAGGCGAGGTCGGGAACAGCCTTAATGAAACCGTGAACGAGACGATTCCGGCCCTCGAATCCGAGCTCGAGCAGCTCCGTGGCGTGTTTGAGACCGGTTATGACGCCGGGTTTGTCGCCGATGTCGGGAGGCCTCGTTATGAGCGCGAGCTGATGTCCCGGGGCCATGCGACGGAGATCCGCCAGGCGTTTCCGAGGGAGCTGTCGCGCTCTCGTAACGCGAAGGATGAAATGTGGACGGCCACTCGCGATTTGCGCGCGAAATATAACGAGACTTACAAAATGGGATATGATATATCTGCGGACGGGAACGATGCCTATGTGCAGGCATTCAACGAATTCTCGGAAAACAAGCTGCCGGAATATGAGGCCAAGATCGAAGATACTCGCGACAAGGCGTTTTTGCAGTTTAAAGAGGATTTTCTCAGCCGTCTCCAAAGGAATATATTCAACGCCAACAATCAGATTGACGAGCTCAACGCTGCTATGAAAGGATCGTATTTCGGCGANGATACCTATCGTTTCAGCGTCACGGCAAATCCCGAGTATAAACGGTATCATGACATGATTGTTGACAAGATGACGCTNGAGGGCGGGTACAATCTTTTTACGGACCAGTATGAGAACAAGTACGCGGAGGAGATGTCCGAGCTCTTTGACCTCATNACCAACGATAACAATGCCGGCGGCGCGGCGGTTTCGGAGGATTACGAGAAGCGCGTCGCGACNTTCACGGATTATAAGACGTACCTGAGCTTCGATTTGGAGGTTGTCAAGCCTAATGGCGACACGGAACGTCTGTCGAGGACGCAGGGCAAAAAATCCGGCGGCGAGACCCAAACGCCGTTCTATATTGCGGTGCTTGCTTCTTTTGTCCAACTATATAGGGTTGGGCGGGACAAGAAGCCAAACACGGCGCGCTTGATAATATTTGATGAGGCTTTTTCCAAAATGGATGATGAGCGCATTCTCCAGAGCATCGCCTTGCTCAAACGATACAACTTCCAGACCGTGCTGGCTGCGCCGCCGGGCAAGGCGCATGAAATCGCGACGCTTGTCGACCGCAACCTGTGCGTGGTGAGGGAGGGGAGAAAGACTCATGTCCTGCCTTTTGACATAGAGGAAATAGAGGATCTTGTGAATGAGCACGGATTATAAGAAAAAAATACTTACGCTGCTAGTTAATTGGTATGAGGGCAGCCCCGCTTACGTGCGTGGCGAGCCGCCGTCCCGCCGACGCATAATGAGGCTTTATGATAACGGAAAGACTGATTTCCCTTTATATGACATCGAAAACCATATCGCTCGCAAGGACATAAACCAAGCCGTTTTTGACATGGCGGAGGCGGGTCTTGTTGGGTATGAGTGGATGCGCGGGCAGCGCAACCATATCATTTCCGGCGTCTGGCTTCGTTTTGAAAAGATCGATAGCGTTTACGATTTGCTCGAGCGTACGCCGAAGGGAGATGAGGCGGAGGAAGCGGCTGCTGGGCTGGAGCGGCTGCGCGAGATGTCTGCCGAGCAATGGGTCGTCGATTGGGCTGACGAAAAACTCGCCGATATTAGAAAAAAACGGTCCATAGGGAACGCCCTTCCTACGGACGCTTCAGAGCGGGGCGATTTGCTGAAAGCCCTGTCGCTCCTAGGGGGCGAAACGGAAGTGTTGGAGCGGGTGTTTTCAATTCGGTGTTTCGGCGATTCAAAACGGTTTGAGAGGACGGTCAAGAGCCGCTTGATCCGGATTGTCAAAAAATATCTTGCTGTCGAGGACAATGTTACGGATGAGGCGGCTTTGCGTTTGGTCGGCCTTTCGCGTTATCCCGAGCAATTTGAGTTTTCCGGAGCTGTCGCGATTTCGCTCCCGGGAGGGGAGATAGACTATTCGCCGCTGCCGAACGGCGGAGCGCTTACGAACGAAGATCTGAGCATCGGCAGCTTGTCGATAGCCCCGAGCATCAGGCGGATACTGTCGATAGAAAACAAAGCAAACTATGTCGAGTATGTCCGCAAAGGCCGTTCGGACGAGGAGCTTGTATTGTTTCATGGCGGCCAGTACAGCCCCGCGAAGCGGCTTTTTTTGCAACAGATTGTTGCTGCCATGCCCGATAATTGCTTGTTTTCGCATTGGGGCGATATTGATTTTGGCGGGTTTTCGATGCTCGCCAGGTTGAGGCGGGAGATATTTCCCGATGTCCGGCCATATTTGATGGGCAAGGCGGAACTTTTAAAATACGCTGATTTGTGCGCCAAGTTCGATAAAGGCTACGCGGACAAGCTGTCTGGCTTGCTGCGGCAGCCTGAGCTTGCCGATTGCGCGGAGTGCATCGAATATATGCTCGAGATGGGTGTTCGTTTGGAGCAGGAGGCCATGCTGTTGTAGGTTAGGCGCGCTGGGAGCGGCATGATATACTTGCGTATGCCATACAAATTTGACAGATAGCGATTGTGAAATGAGGTATTTCACGGGCGGCAGGTTGCCGCCCCTACTAGATGTCGTTGACCCCATAAAACATCCACAGCACGTAAGAGCGCACATTACACGTGCGTGAGTTTCGCATTTGCCAAAATTGATAGAAACGGGGAGTGTTTTCATAATGCCAAAATCCATAGGACAAAAGTTGAAGATCCTCTATTTGATGAGAATCTTGCTTACGCAGACGGACGAAGCGCATCCGTTGACCGTCAATGAGCTGATTTCGGGATTGTCCGGATATGGCGTGGCCGCTGAGCGAAAAACCATATATGACGATATCGAGGCGCTGCGTTTGTTTGGGATCGACATCGTGATGGAAAAGACCAAGACTTATGGCTATTATGTCGCCGAACGCGATTTTGAGCTGCCGGAGCTGAAACTGTTGGCGGATGCTGTGCAGTCTTCAAAATTCATAACGGAAAAGAAGTCGATGCAGCTGATNAANAAGCTGGAGGGTCTTGCGAGCTCGAATGATGCTTGGAAACTGAAGCGCCAAGTGTTTATTCAAAATCGCGTCAAGAGCATGAACGAGAGCATATACTACAGCGTCGATACGCTGCATGAGGCGATAGCCGAGGGGCGCAAGATCAGCTTTAAGTATTTTGACTATAATATTAAGAAGGAGCGCGTTTTTCGGAGAAGCGGCGCGCGATATGTTGTCAGCCCTATCGTGCTCTCTTGGAGCGAAGAGAATTATTACCTTATTGCCCATTCGGACGAGCGGGAGGGGCTCTCGCATTATAGGGTCGATAAGATGAGCGGCGTGAAGAAGCTGGATGAAGACCGCAGCGGCGCCGTCGCCGGGTTTAATCTGGCGGATTATTCCAAAAAGGTCTTTGGAATGTTCGGGGGAGAAGAGGCCGACGTCAAGCTGCGCATGCATGTATCGCTCGCCGGGGCCGCTATTGATCAGTTTGGGAAAGATATTATCATGGTAGCGGACGGCGAGCAGCATTTTTCCGTGACCGTCCGCGTTGCATTGTCGCCGGTGTTTTATGGTTGGTTGTTCCAGTTTGGGGAGCTTTGCGAGGTTTTGTCGCCGCAGGCGCTCATTGATGAGTTGAGAGGGCGCGCGGAGAAGTTTTGTACGCAATTTCACGCGTGAGCACGGGCGGGCGAAGAAGGCAAGGAGAGCAGGCGCGGGAGGTTGCGGGCTGGCGCGGTTCCGCGCGAGGGGGGCGCTCTTGTTCTGAAATGAACGGGACACGTTTCCACCCGCGTTCGCGTTCGCGCTTGTAGAGAATGCACAGACTCTTCTGCATATGCTAGCTGCGTACTGTGCATTATTGCAGTTGTATTTTCTGAATTACATACTATAATAGCCGCATGCCTTGCGCTACTGCCGTCGGCAGCAAAAAGGCGATGCACGTAGACTCTGTATATATGATCGCGCAGCAAACATCATTACTGACAAGAGGCGAAAATTTAATGAGAAGCATAAAGAGCATCTTATTGGGCAATGCGTTATCAAACGAGCAACTGTCTCATGAAAAATTATCCCGCATATGGGGGCTGCCCATAATGGCAAGCGATGCTGTTTCTTCCGTTGCTTATGCGGTGGAAGAAATATTATTGGCATTGGTGCCTCTCCTCGGATTGGTAGCCGTGAGGTATGTCGGGCTTATCAGCATCCCTATCATAGCATTGCTGCTTATGTTGATTTTTTCTTACGCACAGATTATCAACCACTACCCCGGAGGCGGAGGCGCATATGTCGTTTCAAAAGAAAACTTCGGGCGCAAACCTTCATTGCTGGCTGCATCTTGCTTGGTGGTCGATTATATATTGACCGTCGCGGTCAGCATATCTTCATCCACAGCCGCAATCACATCCGCATTTCCCGCGTTGGAGGGGCAAAAGGTCATCATCGCGCTTGTATGCATTACGGTCGTGACGTTGATCAACTTACGTGGGGTCAGCGAGTCGTCGAAAATTTTCGGCGTGCCGACGTATCTATTCATTGCGACGATGTTTGTTTTGATCATTACCGGTTTTGTTCGAAGCATTTCCGGAACGCTGATGCCGATTGACTATGGCGCTGTGCATGAGCTTATCCCTGAGGACACGTTGTCAGGGATTACGCTCATTTTGTTTTTGCGCGCATTCTCCTCCGGCTGCGCTGCGTTGACCGGCGTTGAAGCGGTGAGCGATGCAGTCCCCGGTTTCCGGGACCCGCCGACGAAGACAGCGCGGCATGTTCTTTATATGCTGGGCACCATCATCATTCTGATTTTCGGGGGAACTTGCTTGCTTGCCGGTACGCTTAAGGTTATACCTCTTCCCGGCGTCACGGTCATGTCGCAGATGGCCAATTCCGTATTTGGCAAGGGGTTTATGTTTTATCTGCTGCAGTTTACGACTGCGTTGATTTTGCTGTTGGCCGCGAACACCGCATACAATGGTTTGCCAATACTTCTTTCGATCCTTGCGTCCGATAGGTTCATGCCGCTCCAATTCTCGCATCGCGGGACTAAGCTCAGCTTTTCGAATGGTATCATGTTTATCTTCATTACAGCCGGAATAATGCTTGTGGCTTTCAACGCAGACACGCATACCTTGATTCCGTTTTATGCGGTTGGCGTTCTCATCTCGTTTACGATTTCTCAGTTCGGCATGTTCATCAAGTGGACCAAACTTAAGGAAAAGGGATGGCACTATAAGTGCATCATCAATGGAGTGGGAGCGCTGGTCACGTTCGTTGCGTTCATAGTTGTTTTTGTTATGAAGTTTTCCGGCGGCGCATGGGCGCTCGCTATCGTCATACCTCTGATAATGTTGTTCATGTCATATACGCACCGGCACTACGCGCTTTTCGGGCAAGCTATCAGCATTAAGGATTATAAGTACCACTACAAGGAGAGCACCAGCAAGGACAAGCTGCCATGCATCGTTCTGATTCATTATCTCAGCAAAGCGGCGTTGAAAACGTTTGATTATGCGAATGATATTTCTTCTGATGTGACCGCGCTGCATATTTCAACGAATCCTCAAAACACAGAGGCGTTGAAAAAGCAATGGGATGAGCTGGGCATTGGAATTCCATTGACGATTATTCCCACTCCATACCGCGATGTGCTGAGATTGCTGGACAAATACATCATTGAGCGGGAGGCGAAGCTTTCGCATGGCCAGACGCTTACCGTCGTGCTCACAAAATTCGTCAGCGGCGGTTGGCAGGATAAAATTTTCCATAACCAGACCACGTTCTTTATTGCAAGCAAGCTGGCGAGGCATAAGCATGTTGCGACCGTTTCGGTGCCTTTCATTTATAGCATTAAAGGCAAGGAGCCGAAAGGGCAGGACGCGATCGAGGAATTTAGCAGCGATTAGCAGCGATATTAGCTGAGTGGCTCACAAAGCAAACAACCCCCGGCTGGTCCCATTGTCTGTGGGCAGCCGGGGGCTTTTGCTATTGTCGAACGAAGCGAGAGGCGCGTCGCGCTAGCGCGACATGACCGAGCGAGTGATGTCATCAAAAGGTCGAATACCGCGCGGCTCTGCCCTGGGGTAAATACCTTTTATGCGACGTTTTGTGAGGGGCGCCTCACGTTAGCTATTGTCATGGCCGTTCCAGCAGGGACCAGTCTCTGTTTTCTATCATCGTGACCCAGAACTCGTAGCTGAATTGTAGATTTGGCACGTTTTTGTCCTTGTTTTCCGGCTGATGCGAGTTCGTCGCTTCCTGGACGGCTAGATAGTACCATGCGTTTTTGTCGGAGTTGTCCGGCCATGTGACCATGTCTTCGTGCAACAGGTCGTCCGCGTGCTCAGGCGCGCGGGCAAGCATCCTGTTGACCAATGTCATGAACTCCGCCCTTGTAATCGGTTGGTTTGGCCTATATGACCCATCCGGGTAGCCTGCAACCCAGCCGATCGCCGCTGCGTAGGAGATATCGTCACGCGCCCAATGGTTTTCGATATCATTAAATGCTACCTGATTTTGAGGGGCCATGCCCATTGATTGCGCAAAGCGTGCTGCGATTGCTGCCAGTTCCGCCCTTGTGATCGCGCCGTTAGGCTTGAAAGAGCCATCGTTATATCCGTTGACTATGCCCATGTTATTCATGACCGAGATTGCGTTGTTATACCAACTTCCCATTGCCACATCGTTATATGGGTTTTCGCGCGCCCAGTTTTGCAGCCTGATTTCGTCCGTCAGCAGCCTGAAGAAGACCGTCGCTGCTTCGGCCCTTGTAATGTTCCGTCCGGGGCGGACTGTCCCGTCTTGGTATCCGATGACGTATGAGACATGCTCCGAGATGAACGGGACCATTGGGGTTTCCTCTTCGGGGACGTCGATGAGTGGGGGATTGATGATAGGGGTTCCGCCGCCGGGGGTTCCGCCGCCGCCGCCGGGGGTTTCGCCGCCACCACCGGGCTCTTCGCCGTTTCCTCCGGGTTCTTCGCCGCCACCGGGGGTTTCGCCACCGGGTTCTTCGCCGCCGCCGGGTTCTTCGCCGCCACCGGGCTCCTCGCCGCCGCTGCCGGGCTCGACATCCTTGACGTTCGTGACAATGACATCGAGCGTCATTTCTTTTGACAGTTCCGGCACCTGGAATGCAACCGCTTCATCGCCGGTTCGCCCTATCTCCGTCATGCCTTGATAAATCGCATAGTCTTGCAAGCTATAACCGTTTTGTGGTATTTCCACGATTTGATATGCGCTGCCGCCTTGCAAGTCTGTTATCGTGGTTGCTCCGCCATTCGCCGATATTATGTATTTGCCGATGTTTTCCCAATCGTTGTTGTCGATTAATTCATATAAGACTATCTCAAATTCCGTGCCGTCGTCTGTCTTGTCGCCTTCGCTATCGAGCAGGGCCTTTGATATATACAAAGTCAATGAATATGGCAGCCTCAAATACTTGAATTCTGTTTCGTCTATTCCGGCGACAGGCAACGTTTCATTGCTCATGTAATATGTGTGGCCGGTCTCGGGGTCGATTGGGTATGTGACATGCTCTTCGCCGATAAAGATCACACCGCCGCTTCCTTGATAGCGCCCGAAGCCGATTTCCGCATCGAGCCCGGGTTCCAATGTCAGCGGATTGACGAGGCTTATTGCTGCCATGTTCTTGCCGTAGAAGGTTCCGCCGGTGATCGTGTCGAGTCTGCCGTTGAAAGAGTTTCTAATCGCGGAGTACCAACCGATGATTGTCCCGCCTGATACCAGCTTGATCGTGCCGGGATTTGCGATGCCGTTGTCGGACATTGACAGGATCGTGCCGCCGCTTATCTCGTTGATCGTGCCTCCTGTATAATTGAATATCCCATATGATGATTTGCCGAGGATGGCGGCTGTTCCGCCGATGACGCCAATCGTGCCTGCGTTCAACATTCCCTGGAGGCCGTTAAACGTGCCGCCGGTGATCTCTGCGATCGTGCAGTTGACGTCGTTTTGGAGCGCGATCGTGCTCTCGAACGTGCCTCCCGTTATATAGCCTATCTCCGAAGGAAGCGAGGAGTCCGTTATCGTCAGTATGCCGAAATGGGCGCCTGTGATATATCCGCCGGAGATGACGTCGATGCCTGATTTTGCGTTATGAGTCCAGTCGGTATCGATTCTTATCACTGCATTGCGGTTGCCATCGGTGTCATATGTGTTTGTCGCAGTGAACTTGCCGCCTGCAATTTCGCCGACTCTGCCGCCTCTGACCAGCCCCAAGGCGTGGCTTCGCACGGCTTCAAAATAGCCTCCAGTTATCTTGCCTATCTTCGATTCGTTTTGCACGAAAATTGCCTGTCCGTGCAACCTTACTTCGGGATCGGTCTGGTGGAAGCTTCCTCCGGATATGAGCTCTATTTCCGTGCCCTTGTCGCTCACATGGATCGCTTCCTGAGGGCCGCTGAACGTTCCGCCGCTAATTTCTTGTATTTTTGCGCCTTTTGAAATGTCCAGCCCCGTCGTGCCGCCCTCTATGCGTCCGCCGCTGATGGTGCCGTTTGCGCCGGGGCCGACGAAATACAGCGCGGTCGAGCTTTTGATTATCACGCCATCTTTGACATTTAGCGTGCCTTCAGTCGCGCCGACAGGGTGCAATATCGTCAGCGGATTATTGTTGGTTCCATCGCCCAAGGTCAGTTTTCCACCGCTTTCGACGGCGAATTTTGTGCGCTGCTTGTTTGCCAGCGTGATCGTATGGGCGCCTTCCGCGCCGATAATTGTCACATCGGCCGTTATGACCACGCTATCCGGCTCTTCGACATCGCCGATGATTTCCAGCGTGTAGGCATCGAATCCTTGGCTGCCTGCCGCTGCCATCCCTTCATTGATCGTCTCGAACAATTCTCCCGTTTCTTGAAGCCTCACGGGATAGTCGTCGTTCGTGACCGGTGGCTGGCTCTGCCCAGCCCACGGCGCGATGAACTCCTTGCCTTTGTATGAAAAGATTATCGAGGGCGGGGACATATTTGTGTTCCAACTTGTATGGCTGATGTCGACGCATTCTTTCCATGTGAGTCCTTTGTTCGTGCCGTGATATGAGGGCGGGATATCGAGGGAGTCGACCTCGACGACGATCCCATAGTCGTCATACCAGATCTCAAAGTCGCCGCTGACCGTGCCTTCGTAATATGCGACCAGCCCCCAATCGATAATTACCGCGGTATTTATAGATGAAGCGCCTGTGGCCGATACTTTTCCTCCCGTTATGACGACGACGGAGCTGTTATCGACCCTGATTCCATAAGTGTTGTTGGTGGGAATCCCATTGACTGTTTCGCCTTTTGCTGAGATTTCGCCGCCCGAGATCGTCGCGTTGCCATTATCAAGATGAATGGCGGATGAATTACGGAATGCAGTCACCTTGCCGCCGGATATGGTTACGTTGCCTTTCTTTATATAGATGGCTTTGCGATAGGCCCAATCCGAAACGCTCTCGCGCAGAACGCTGACTGTGCCGCCCGTCATATATACATTTCCGTAGTCAATATCAATGGCTCCGGC
>JGI24702J35022_10001196_pt1 | contig 16146 bp, 11 predicted proteins | sample TergutTh196P4_FD_35022 | JGI IMG/M metagenome (IMG submission 35022)
GGTCGTACCAATAAATAGTCCCCGCCCGCCGAAGGCGGGCGGAGACTACAATAATATATTGATGGAAGGGTTATGTTAAAAAAGATTTTTAAGGGAAGATTTAAATTAAAGTGCAAGAAGAGGTATATTTTTATTCTCCCTCTAGCCATTATCTTGATCTTCGCATTGTGGTGGAATTATATATTTTTCCCGAATGATTTTGAAATGATACAAAAGGAGGCTTTAGTAGAATCCGAAGATAGGCCCTTTAAAAGCAGAAGCTATGATCTTATTAAAGTTATTAATAGGGCAAAACTCAATGGAGATTTTTCAAGAGATAGAATAGATAAAATTACTGAAGATGTAAAGAGCAGAGGTTTTTTAATCAAGGAGGAGGGTTTCTCTTTTGGCAATAATAGTAATATTATACAGAGGGTAGGCACAGGTCATGCAGGTATATGGGTAGATGAACGTTCATCAATATTAGTTCCTCCCGGTACAAGTATTACATTCGTGACAGAGTTATCAAAGCTTGATGAGATAGATTTTTCTCTCCTTGCGTTTGATTCTGATAGTATGCTGACAGTTGAGATTATTAATGGAAATAAAATTGAAGAGAAACATGATTTTAAGACAGAGAGATATATTACTACATTAACTGCAAATGATGTAAAGAGGAAATTTAATAATAGGGGATTCCCAAAAGCTAATATGGATTCAGGTTGGGCGGATCAACGGATTGTGTTTAAGAAAGATATAAGTAATAAAAATCATCTATTAACTTTTTCCGTACCTGACTCAAGCGGTCCTGTCTTTGTAGCCAATCCCAATATATACACTCAAAGCTTGAGAAAGAAATATAATGTAATATTTATTTTATTAGTTGATGGAGTATCTCAAAGGAATTTTAGTTTTCATAATGAAAAATCCAGCATCACGCCGTTTCTGAAAGAAAAGGCTGATAAAGATTATATTGTTTTTGATAATATTGTATCTATTGGCAATAAAACAAGGCCAGCCTTAGCAGGGCTTTTTACATCAAAGATCGCTACAGAGACAAGGCATGCGATCAATAGAAATGTTATACCAATAGAGGAGAGAGAACTTTTTTATAGATTTGTTAATCAAGGGAGATTTGTTTCATTGCCGGATTATTTTAGAAAAAATGGGTACACTGCAGCTCAGTTCGGTACCAGCGGGTTTACAATTGACCTCTTAGGTACGGGTGTTGATTATGGTTTTGAAAAATCCTATGAATTTTTATACAATCCGTATGATACATATGGCGTTTCAAAGAGATTTTTTGAATTTCTTAGAGAGAATAAGGATAAGAATTTTTTTGCATATTGTCATTATAATACGACACACAAGCCTTTTTATGCTCCGCTTATAAACTACTTTAAGGGTATAGTGGGTTCTCCGCTTGCCTTTCTATTATGGAGACCGCATTTTGCAGGTAACATAAATTATGCGGATGATCTTTATAGAAATATTCATGCTATGCTTGAAAAAAACGGTCTTTTAGAAAACTCAATAGTTGTTATTGCATCGGATCACGGCTCAGGTTTTGACCTTTCAACATTTGACACTGGTTTTCACTATAATGATTTCACAAAACAGGTGTTTATGATTCATATACCGGAATCATTAAAAAGAGAACTTAATATACAAGACGGCAGAAAAGATACATATATATCATCAATAAATATAGCGCCGACTTTGACAGAGCTTGCCGGACTTGCACCTACAGATAAATTTTCAGGGAAAAGTTTTCTCCCTGTGTTACAAAATTCATATAAAGGAAAGATGTGGGATGATAGAATCTGGTCCATAGGAAGAATGGATATATCTTTGATTACTCCTGATATAAAGAAATATATCCTTGCAAGCGTTGATTCAGGATCTCCTGCAGGTATATTTGTAAAGAGGGATTATATTTTATTTGGCGATGAATATGAGAAGACATATGAACTTCTCTATGATCTTGAGGCTGACCCTAATGAATATAATAATCTCATAAAGACAGATAGAGATACACTTGCTAATATGAGAAAGATTTTTCTTGAGTCGGATATTCATCATCCCGAAAAAACAGTTCTTACATTATATCCGGATAGTGATAAACGATCTAATATCACAATAAATTTAGATTGCTCCAGCAGACTTTTAAGAGCGGAATTGTATAATGAAAAGATCAATTTAATTAAAGAATTTTCAGTTATTGGCAATAGGAGCTCTTTTACTTTTGAGCTCGACAAAGAGCCTATCTACTTTATTTTTGAGCATGAAAATGACAGAGCTCCTGTTTCAATCGATATTCTCTCTGATGGGAAAAGGCTTAGTAAAAATTCAATTTACGCTACTCAGTTAGACCTTAATATTTTTGATAATCCTGTTAAGCTAAAGTACATTGAAGATTTTAGAATATTGAATACGGATAAACTTCCGCTGCAAAAAGAGTGGAAAGGTAATGATGCCGGTAAGATTGGAGTAAAGATTTCAAGGCTTGATCTTCATAGATGGATAGATATTAATAAATCCGGCAATAAAGGGCTCTCTGCTTCAATGAAAGAGACATTAAAATCTTGGGGATATATACAATAGGGTTTTTACATGTAACATATATTATTTAAAAATTGTCATAATATAATCATTGTCATAATATAATCTATTATAACAAATCAGACCGTAGGGGCGAATTGCATTCGTCCGATTAACTAAAATTGTAAGTTATGAATTTATTAAAATTAAATTCATAAAAATATTAAAATAATTATTAGGAGGATATTAGCATGACAGTTAAGAGCTTATTGATTTTGGCAATAATAGGGCTTGTGGCAGGTTTTCTTGCCGGTCTTATATGGAAAGGTAGAGGTTTTGGTTTGGTAGGCAACCTTATTATTGGTATCTTGGGTGCGATATTAGGCGGATGGCTATTTGGTATTCTGGGAATTGGCGGAGGTCTTATTGTACAGATTATTGCTGCGCTTGTTGGAGCTCTCATCATTCTATGGATTATAAGCCGTTTGAAGTAATAATTGGTCTACATTACGCGTAGAGACAAGGCATCGCGCTAAGCCCGACATAGTGCCTTGTCTCTACGGGCCTACCGGCCGTGAATGGCATCTACCTCTTTCTTCTATAAATATCTATTCCATTAATTTTTTTGTCAAAGTAGTAATATTTTTTTACAAACTTATATAGAAGTTTTGCTTCTTTTATGTTAACCTTAAAATTTGATAAACCGTTTTCCGAAACATCAACTATTAGCTTTGGTTTTTTTCTAACTAAAGTATTAATTAAATTAAGCTGATTATTTTCAGCCTTTTTTGTGGATTCCTCACTCCCATCTGCATATAAGCCTCTGAGTCCATATGCGAAGTTTTTCATCCATAAACTATTACCACCGATTCTTCTATTTGCAAAATAGTTGATATATGGACCGTCTCCCCACACAAATACCGGGTCCTCATCTTTTGTAGTCTTTATAATATAATCTACAGCATCCTTATAGTCTTCATGAGGGAGCAAGTAATCATTAAAGGTTCCGACAAGCCCGCCTCTGACCCAATAGAGTATTTTACTTTCATTGTAAAATGCATTCGGGAATATATGTTTAATTATTACATCTTTTGTATTCCATGCTAAGAAAAAAAGCGCAGGAATCAATATTCCCAGAGTCATATGTTTTTTTATACTCAATACTAATCTATTATTGGATCTTTCAATAGATAGCGCTGATACAATTGCAAGGCTTGGATAAGCAGCCATGAAATAATGGAAATATAGACGCGCGCCTCCGCCAAAGATCATTAAATATGTACATATAAAGAATATAAGAACTACAGCCTCATTTAATTTTGTATCCTTAAACTTAGATTTAATGAATTTCCATATATAGATAGATGCCGGTATCCATAGGATATAGTGCCATATTGAAAGTAATCCTTGCCTGAATACAAATCTTGTAATAAAATCAAAAAGAGAAAAATTTCGTCCCGGTGCTGATGCGTAGTATATCTTTCCAAGTATATTGTTGATGAGATTAACTATAGGTTTATTATTTAAATAATAACCAGCTAATATTCCTATTACAATACCCGCGATGACAGAGAATAATAATTTGAAGTATAGGCTGAATAATCCCCATTTTCTATATGGTATATATGCGGCAATAAAAAAAAGAACAAACAGTGATAGCATTATACCATGGAACTTTATATTTACCGCACCAATTGACATTAAAAGAACAAGAATAAAATAGATTGTCTTTTGAAGTTTACCATATCCTTTATCTAAAAATGCTGTAAAAAAATAGATGCCTGAGGCAAAGAAGAGGTTATAGATTATCTCCGCATTTGTAGCTATAAACTGTCTGTTAAATGATGATATCATTACTACATATAGAATTGAAGCTATAGCGCCGATTCTAAAGGCGCTTATTTTTTTACCTGTAAGGAATATGAATATAGATGTTAACCAGATTATGAGTATTGTAATAAGATGTACTATAACATATCCGTAATCGTAGGAGAGTTTATATGAGAATTTAAAAATTTCATGATAGAGAAAGTTTTTACTCTCTGCAAAGTCTATTCCGGGAATATATCCTGCGATATAATCCCTTGTTTGGCATATTGCAGCCAATTCATCAGCCTCATAATAATCGTTAAATAACGTCGGTATTCTAAGCGTAAGAGTTATAAAGAAAAGTAGCATGTATAGTAGAATAGTTCTGTTAGAAATTTTTTTTAACAAATTCTCTACCATATTGAATCGCTCTATATTGAATCGCTCTATTCAAATTTTAATGCATCGATAGGTTTAAGGTTAGATGCCTTTCTTGCCGGATAAAATCCAAAGAATATCCCTACCGATGTAGAAAAGATAAATGAGATTAAAATCGAGATTAATGAAAAGATAAATATCCATTTTAAAGCCACTACAATAATCAAGTAGATCAAAAGCCCGAGTACAATGCCTATTGCACCGCCAACAGATGTAAGGGTCACAGCCTCAATTAAGAATTGAAAGAGTATATCTTTTTTCTTTGCGCCTATGGCCATTCTTATGCCTATCTCTCTGGTCCTCTCCGTTACAGAGACAAGCATTATGTTCATGATGCCTACTCCTCCGACAAAAAGGGATATAGACGCGATGCCGGCTAAGAGGAATGTCAGAGCTGTTGTAATGTCCTCTGTCATCTTTAGTTTTTCTTTACTTGTGTTAATCCAAAAATCATCTGCGACTCCGCTAACTAAACTATGAGTGGTCCGAAAATATTTTGCTAATTTTTTAGTGGCATTTTCGAGCATATACTCCTCTTTTGTTGACATGAGGATTCGATCATAAATATCTCTATTTCCTAATAATTTAACATTTGCAGTAGTATGAGGAATAATTATCTCATTATCAAAATCATTTCCGGAGAAAGCTTTGCCTGCTCTGTTGAGCACGCCTATAACCTGCAGCGGCACGCCGTTTATAAGAATCTGTTCACCTATCGGATCTATATTTCTAAAAAGTATCTCCTTTACGGTAAGGCCTATGATTGCTACCTTTGCGAATGTGTCTATATCTTCATCAATAAATGATCTTCCACTTATAACGGTTCTATTTTTAATACTAATATAATCATTATTTGTTCCCCATATTTTTGCCCATGTAAAACGCTCTCTATATCTGATTAATCCCTCTGCTTCTCTGATATAACCTATTGGACTTATCTTGTCGATTTCATATATTTCATTTTTTATTATATTGACATCATTAATAGAAAACCATTTTCCTGTAGGTGTTTTTTCAATAGATATTCCATTTTCGCCGAAATTTGTTATCTTATCCTTTACTTCAATCCTGGCACTATTGCCAAGCCCTATCATTAATATTACGGATAATACTCCTATAATTATCCCAATGCATGTTAAGAAAGATCGGAGTTTATTCCTTCTTAATGATCTGACTGCAGTAATAATTGCATTCTTAATATTCATACTAGACCTTTTAGTAAATGTTTTTAACTCTGTTTCTATAAATATTAGGAGAAGCTAAGAGTACCTCGACAAAACATGCCATCCAGCACCCTTCACAATTTTTATAAATCCGAACATCTAGCCCGTATCTTTCACTCCCCAGAATATCAGAAAGTTCGGATTTATAGAGATTCCCTATAGGTTTTCTACTACATAGGGATATATCCCCGTTTGGGTCAATGAATATTTTATACGATTTGAATATTCCTGTAAGATAAGGGCATAGTTTTTCGGTTTCTTTTTTTGTATATTCGGGAATCCTCGATAGGAATTCTCTTGAGCATGATATATTATTTTTTGTTAATGCATACTTTACGACCTCATCAAGCTCTTCACTGTGGTGGAGTGTAGGCATTCCGGGATCCTTCTCCTGATAAAAGAAACTATTCCATGGAGCCAATGTATGCGTCCAACTGTACTTTTCTGAAATTGCTAGTATATCCTTTATTTGATGAAGGTTCTGATCTGAAATAACAGTATTTATGTTTAGCGTTGAGTCTGATTTCATCTCTCTCTTTAATTCCGTAACAAGTTCTATATTCTTTAAGACTCTGTTCGAGACATCTTTTGCTCCTCTGAGTCTGTCTGCAACTTCACCTATACCGTCAAATGATGTTCCTATTCGTATATTATTTCTAAGAGCAGCTTCGGCGAATGGTCTTATTATTTTTTCACCAGCATAGAGATTTGAATTTACATTAACTCCGAATTTAAAACTTCGTGCGGAGTAATCAAGTATCTTATCAATATCCTTGACAAGCGATGGTTCTCCCCCTGATAATGTTAGGGATGCAATTTTATGTGGCTTTAACTTCTCTATAATATCTTTATATGCCTCAAATGTTACGGACTCTCCACCCTTGCCCGGAAGAGCTGCATTACACATGGGACATTGTTGATTACATACATTAGTTACATTAAAGTTTAGATTAAAGACCAATGGTTTGTTGGTTATATATTTAGATAGATATGTAATACCTGCTCCTATCTTGTTTTTAAATGTTGGTTTGAATATTGTATTTTTGTCGGTAACGCTCATATTAACTCCTTATTGTATATATCCCCAACCTTTTAATACTTCTTTGATGCCGGGGCTAAGATTGATGTCTCTTTCACTTCTGCTCATCTCTAACCAGTAAATTAAAGGTATTCTATAGAAATAGACCGAGCCCTCGGGAATATCCGATTCTTCATATCCTAATCTTCCGGGTATAGAGGTTATGTAAAAGTCGTTTTTATCTTTTAATATAATCGGATTATTAAAAAGGTTGATCTTCTCTTTTCCGGAAAATATGTTACTCTTTTCAATTAATTTACTATCCCTGTAAATACTTATTTCTATAGGAGTTTTATCAGGTTTTGTTTCAAAAGATATAAATCTGAATTTATCACTATTTGCAATATCTATCTCTAATTCATAATTCCTTTTTTGAATAATCTTTATATTTTCCCCATCTGATGTCGGATATACAATAACGCCGTTTTTACTTTTTACATGAATCTTTATATCGCCATTGGTATTTTTGTCAGGCGCTATCTGTATAAAATTTTTCTCATCATAATCCTGGTATCTATTAAATCTTATATCTCTCATTCTATTTAGAAGAGTTTTGTATCTTTCATCATTTGCAAGATTTGTCGTTTCATATGGGTCTGTTTCAAGATCAAAAAGGTGTTCAGGCTTTTGAATATATTTCAGGCCGTCATTCCTTGTTCTATATTTATACAGACCTGTAATATCCCACCAATACTTATATTTGCCGTCTAATATAAAACCTCCGGAAAATCTTCCTACCATTGGGATAAAATCTGTGTGGACTTTTGTACTGTTTGCCGGATTTTCTATAAGGTATTTAAAGCTTTTTCCTGCGAGTAATTTTTCTTTTTGATCTTGAAGTATGTCAAGAATTGTGGGAGCAACATCAATGGTGCTTATGTAAGAATTTACTCTCCCTATTTTTGTTTTGAAAGTTTTAGGCGGAATTACTATAAACGGCACTTGCATATAGTCGCTGAAGAGATGCTGGCTGCCGCCTCTTACATATATTGCATTGGGATGAAAAGTTGCAACAGATTGAGAATCTCTTCCCCTTTCCATGGCTGCCTTGAGCTGTCTGCTGGGCTTTTTTCTAAATCCGGGTCCATCTCCGGAACTGTGATCGGCAGTAATTATAACAAACGTATTTTCATCAAGATTCAGTTTTTTAATTGTATCCATTATCATTTTAAAATTAAAATCCACATATTTAATGTTTCCTCTGAGTTTAGCAGTCTCAATATCATAATCCGAAACATTGAGTTCTCTTGTAAAATATTTCATAGGGATCCACTTAGGGGGATGCGGTATGTTTAAGTGTGCATATAGTAAAAATTTTCTGTTTTGATTTTCTTCTAAGAAATTAATTATATGTTTTATATTAGCAGGATACGTTGATGTTTCTATTGTATAGTCGTGATTTTCATCAAATCCCAAGTCAACTCCAACGCCTGAAACATTATGGCTGTTGGCATTACACTCTATTTGCTTTGTGAAATAGCCTTGTGCCGATAGTTTCTCGCCAAGAGAGGTAAAACCTTGCTCATGAAATTCTCTTTGATTTTCTAATGTAATAATATTTCTAAAAACAGGTATTCTTGCCTTTGTAGAAAATTGCGATGTCCACAATGATACAACTGCCGGTCTTGTTACCTGTCCTGCTGTAATTACATGATCAAAGAGTATTATGTTATTGTAATAGCTGTCTATCTCTTTTGTTAGTATATTTTTTTCTCCGATATTATATACGGCATTATCAAAACCGTTTTTTAAAAACTCATCATAATATTCATAGAGATCAATATGGGGTTGACCAAGTATATCAAATATTATATAGACTACGTTATAGTGATTATTTTTTTTGTTTTCTTTTGCCGAGTAAATCCTGGGAGTCCCAAGAAATAGATAATTTTTCCTATCCTTATCTATTTTATTTTCTGTTTTATCATTATCTGTTTTAAAATTAAGGGTCAGGGTTCCCCTCTTTGAAGGAATATCTACTTTGATTTTTTTCCATCCCGTATCATCTGTGATAATAGATCTTCCCGGATTCTTAAGATAAAACCATATTGAACTTAGCACACTTGAATATCTAAAAGCCTCAATATCAGGCTTAACTTCTTTTTTGATTGCTTCGTTTATTAAAGTAATTGTCTCTCCGTTGGTAAATGTATATTTGATAGAAAATTCACCATGATCAGATACAGATTTATCAAGGTCCGGCAATACTGCATCAAGTTCTAGCAATCTCTTCTGCGTTGAATCAGGTATACTGAATTCAATATTGGAATTACCCTTTATTACTGCGCAATTTTTTTGATATACATAGTAAAAGGTCTTCCCTGTTGCATACTTAAGATTGTTAGGAGATGTAGAGTTATATGAATTATAGTCTATATATATATTCGATGCTTTGAATTCAGGATTTAATAAAAAGTCTCTGTCGGATTTTTCAAGTTTGGAAGATATCTTTGCATTCTTTAGAGTTCTTATAAGGTCTATCTCTACTTCATAAAGATCATTATTTGTATATTGAGCTGCATTAACTTTATCCTTTAAGTAATCTTCATCATCAGGGAAAAAGATATAGTTGTACCAGAGTGTTAGTAATATAATAATTAGAATTGATAGACTTGCAGATATTATTGCAGCATATTTAATGATCTTGCCGATCAACTTTAATTTTTGAAAAATAGAGGTAATATAAACAATAAGAGTAATTATAATTATAACAGTATAACCGGTCTTTATATGCGGATAGATAAATCTTAGTTTCCATATATTCGAGAGTACTATGTTCAATAATATAATTGTAAGAATTGATAAGACTATTGCAGATATAATCTTTATTTTATTTTTTTGTAGTTCTTTGAGCATTTTTTATCACCGAATCATTATTGTTTATTAATACCTTAAATTTTAATTATATTTGTCAAATATAAAAAGAGAAAAGTTAATGATTAGAGGTGGGGGCTGCACTAAAATAAAATTATTGACATTTTCTTAAGAAGAATTTAATTTGCTATTGGTTCTTTTAAGCAACAAAAAATTTATAATTTTGTATTTGATGAATTGAGAGATAAATATTGCCTCGACAATGGGCACAATGTGGAGGATTCGATATGTATGTTTAAATACTTTCTGCTGTACACAAGATTACGGCAGGCTGGATTGTTGACAAATTATTGTATCCATGCAATATTTGCATTTCATTTATATAAATAAATATATTTTGTAATTTTAGCATATAAGAAAAAAATAGTATCTTTTTAATATTTTAAATTAGGAATAAAAAATTTATGAAAAAAAATAATTTAGTTGCCAAAATAAGCAAAATATGGTATAATAAGTTATTCCGTTATTCCGTTATTCCGTTATTCCGTTATTCCGTTAGACCTTTGCCTTAATTCTTCTTTCTTTAAAAATAAAACTAATCTTACCAACCCTTTCATTAACAGCCTGCGGAAACCAAAATTCATGTGGGCTTACCTATTTTCACGAGACGAAGGCAATCTCCGCAAAAATGGAAATATACAGTTGTTTCTAATGCAAAATGGATTTTAAATAAAAATAGGTTGTCATTATGAAAAATTCAAAAGACATAGTTTACTTATCACTTGTTGTGCCATGTTTTAATGAAGAAGCAGCTATTTTTTTATTTTATGAAGAAGCGCTTAAAATAATTTCATCACTAAATAGCCAAACAGAATTTATTTTCGTAGATGACGGCTCAAAAGACAATACATTAACTATTTTGCGACAGCTATCAAAGCAAAATCGTCGCATACACTATATTTCTTTCTCACGCAATTTCGGCAAGGAAGCTGCAATTCTTGCAGGATTACAGGCTGCACAGGGAGAATATATTGTAACGTTGGACGTAGATGGACAAGACCCGCCGTCTCTTATTCCTCAAATGTTGGAAGCCGTTGTTTCAGGAGAATATGATTGCGCCGGAACCCGGCGAGTAAATCGTATCGGAGAACCGCTTATTCGTTCTTTTTTTGCCCAGCGTTTTTATGCGCTTATGAGAAGACTCTCTGATATCGAAATTGTTGACGGTGCACGGGATTTTCGTTTGATGAATAGGAAATATTTAGAAGCTCTTTTAATGTTGCCAGAGAGAAACAGATTTTCAAAAGGTATTTTCCCATGGATAGGTTTTAGAACAAAATGGTTTGAATATGAAAACATTGAAAGAACGACGGGAAATACAAAGTGGTCTTTTGGAAAACTGTTTTTGTATTCTTTAGACGGTATTATTGGATTTTCTACAAAACCGCTTGCTATAGCTTCGATTTTGGGAATTTTGTTATTCTTAGCTTCGTTTTCACTCATAACGCTTATAGTTATCCGTAAAATAATGTTTGGCGACCCAGTTGACGGTTGGGCATCAATGGTTTGTATCATTCTTTTTTGTTCAGGAACTCAGCTATTTACTACAGGTATTATAGGACAATATTTGGCAAAAATTTATACCGAAGTAAAACAACGCCCACAATATATAATACAGGAAGAAAAGTAATGGATTTGGTTGAAAAAACATCAAATAAAAATCGCCATCCTTGGGAACTATCAAGAGCACAATGTATTTTAAATATTGTCAAAAGGTATAGCTTAGGTTCTGTTGCCGATATTGGCGCAGGAGACCGCTTTTTTACATCCAGACTCTCATCTTTTATTCCTGGTGCTGTATATGCTGTAGATGCAGGGTACAGCAAAAAATCTGAAACCATTGATAGAGTTCATTGTTTTAATGATATTTCAGAACTTCCGAAATTAAATGATAATACAGCGATTATACTTATGGATGTTCTTGAACACATTCAAGATGAGGCTGTTTTTTTTAAAGAAATATTGGACAAAATACCAGCAGGAGGTTTGATATTTATTACTGTACCGGCATTTCAGTTTTTATTTTCTAACCACGATGTATTTCTAAAACATCACCGCAGATACAATAAAAAACAATTATTGGCTTTAATACATTCTCAAAGCATCTGTATAGAAAAAAGCCATTATTTTTACGCAAGTTTGTTTTTTGCACGCTTGTTATTAAAAAAAATAAAAACAGCAAAGCCAGCAGGTATTGGCTATTGGAATTTTAGCGAAGAACATATAATAACACGATTTATTTATGTCATTCTAAATATTGATTTTCACATTTGCGCTTTTTTTGCACGGTTCCACATTTACCTGCCGGGTTTATCTCTTTTGGCAATATGCAGAAAACAGGAGGCAGCTATTGCTTGACTATACCTTTTTCAAATTTATTGGTGTTGGCATTATAAATACGTTTGTAAGCAGCATACTTATGTTTGTATTATATAATACAACCGAGATAGGTTATTGGTTATCATCTGCATTGAGTTATCTCCTTGGTACAATTCTGAGCTTTTTCCTGAACAAGTATTTTACTTTTACTGTTCAACATTGGTCGGTATTTATGGTTATCTCATTCATACTGACGATTGTAATTTCATATCTGACAGCCTATGGAATTGCAAAACCCGCAATGAATTATTTTTTACAAAACAGTCCTCAAAATATTCGCGAAAATGCTGCCTTGTTTACTGGGATGTGTTTGTTTACTGGGATAAATTATTTAGGACAGCGACTGATTGTCTTTAGAAAGGAGACTTAAAAATGATAAAAATTAACCTGAATAATAATAAAGATAGAATAACAAGCATCAAAAATTATTTTTGTGATGCGGCAAAAGAATTTATGGAGCTTATGTCTTATAATTATAAGCAATTTACATCTCCGGTTTTGTTTATGTCTGGATTATATATATTAGGTATTATCAGTATTATTCGCGCTAATTTTCTTTATGTAGACGATTTGGGCAGAGCGATACATGGTTATAGAGGCTGGAATAACTTCAGCAGGTATATTTCTGACTTTACTGCAACAATATTACATGCAGATACTATTATAAACGACATATCCCCGCTACCTCAACTGATAGTAGCCATACTTATAGCCATTGCAAGTGTTATTATTGTTTTTGTTATTTCCGGAAGAAAACCCTCAAAATTAGCGCTTATTGCAAGCCTCCCTGTAGGACTTTCGCCTTGGTTTCTTGAGTGTTTTTCCTATAAATTTGATTCGCCATATATAGCGCTGTCTGTTTTTGCAAGTGTCTTTCCATTTCTGTTTGTCAATAATTATTTTCTTTTCTCCACTATTTCAATACTGTCACTTTTGATTATGTGCATGACCTACCAAGCGTCTTCCGGTATTTATGCTTTACTTGTCATTATGATATGCCTTAAGGCATGGAATGAACGGAGTAAAACAAATAAGGATATTATCATCTTTGCCTGTATTTCCGCTGTTTCATATATCATTACCATGATTTTATTTCGCATACTGTTTATGAAACAAACTCCAACTTATATTGATGCAAACATGTATCCGCTTCCGCAATTGTTTTCAAGTTTCCTGCATAATTTTTCTTCTTACATCCGCATCGCCTGTGATGATTTTGGCTTATTGTGGAAATTTCTACTCTTGTTTTCCGGTGTGATGTTTTTGACAAGGACTGTTCTTTATTCGAAAAGGAATAAAACTATAGCTCTCATTGTTTCAATTATTGCCGTAATAGCTATGTGTACACTATCCTTCGGAGCGTATCTATTTCTGCAAAAAACCATTTTCGCTGCGCGTGGAATGTATGGTTTAGGGGTATTTATAGCTATTCTTGGTATTTATACAGTTGCTTGCGAAAAGAAAATATTTGCTATTCCCGCACTTCTTTTATGCTGGTGTTTTTTTGTCTTCTCTTTTTCTTACGGTAATGCTTTGGCAGACCAGAAAAGATACAACGATTTCAGAACAGAAATTATTTTAAATGATTTATCAAAACTCTACCCTGATAATAAAAACAAAGCGATATCTATATTATTGATAAACTCCATAGATTTTGCGCCATCCATTAATAATATAGCAAAAAGAAAGCCTATAATTAAACGACTTGTTCCGAAAAATTTGAAGGGAGGATGGATGTGGGGATATTATTATCTAATATACCATTACAACTTCAATCTGCAATTTGCGGATGGCTGGAGGGAGCAAAAAATCGAAGAAGACGGGCTAGAATTATTGCTTGATACAAGATATCACACGATAAAAGGCAACAGCGAAAAGATTCTTGTGATATTGAAATGATTCTTGCTGTTTATTATTCTTTCTCTAATGATGCGGCTGTTCCTGTATTTGTTCTTAACAGTTCTCTCTGGGAATATAATGATCTGGTCCCCTATTTTAATGATGAACAGATATATTATTTTATTGAAAAGTACGAGGATATTGATTTAGCACAATATAAACAGTATAGTGAGTTTTATATTGTTATTAGAAACACTCTTCTGGATATACATAATACTAAATTAGGTCAATCCATTAAGCATCCAGGTAAAATTAGCACCACACACTTTAAAATAGAACAAGAATTTCTAATTGATCCTTATGAAGAAGGTAATAATAATGGACATCGAATTGATTATTTTACGTGTCAAAAAATTAGGCGGCTTTAGTAAATAGTAGATGTGATTTCGGATTAATTATCAATCTTGATTCAGTTTAATCATATTATAGTTAATGCTATTGATTTTATTCCTGCCAATATCAATCATGTGATTATTCATAATTATCTTGACTTATGTTCTTAAAAAAATTAATGACTAAGAATTATAAAATTATTTAAACTTTATAATACTTTATAATAAATGAATTAATGAGATAAATGAGATAATAGATGATGAATAAAGAAAAAATAAAAAATATTTTAAAATATATATCCCCGATTTGCGGAAGCATAATACTTTTCCTTCTGTTCTTTTTATACGGGATTATAAATAACCTTTCATTTTCATATATGGGGAACACCAGTGATGAAGCTGTTTCATATCTCTTAAGTCATTTTCTTGGCGTTATAATTTTATTTATCATTAAATTATTATTTATATACATTCTGCTTGGGATTATTTTCGGCTTAATAAGCCTGTTCGTTATAAACACAATAAGAAATAAAAATATGTCATTTAAGTTTGCAGTTCTTCTTAATGGCGTTCTTTCTCTGATTCTTTATATGCCGTTTTTTTTAAAAGATCTCATATATTATCCACAGGTTTATATTAATGGCTTTTCTGTAAAGAGCAGTTTCAACGAATGGTTGATGATTTTTCTGGCGGATAATATCAATCCAGTATTCTTTACATCACTACAGATTCTCTTTTTATTAATAGTTCTATCTTTGGTAGCATACAAAATGATAAAATTGCAAGTATGGAGATACTTTAATAATTTTAGAATCTATGCTTCAATAGGAGCAATAATATTTGTAGTTTTGATTATTTTTATCTCTGCAAATGTTGGGAAAAAATTTAACACAAGCGCTGATAATCCGAATATCATCATATTAGCTTCCGATGGATTAAGACCGGATCGTTTGAGCGGATACGGTTATACAAGAGAAACNTCNCCTAATATTGATAAACTCATCCAAGAGGGGATCTCNTTTATGGATACGCANGTAGACGGCACAAGGACATTTTCTTCATGGGTATCTTTTATGACAGGACAATTTGTGCCGACTCACGGCATAAGACATATGTTCCCCACGTCAATGGATCTTAATAAGGACTTTCATACACTCCCGGGCATACTAAATTCAAAAGGATACTATACTTCCATTGTTTCAGATTGTGCAGGAGAAATTTTCACAAGGATTGATTTAAAATTTCAGGATGTTGATACTCCGTTCTTAAATACAAACTATGTTCTATATCAGGCGATTCTTGATCCGCATATATTTTTACTCCCATTTATTACGTCGAGTTTTGGATTAAAGATATTCCCTGTAGTGAAGAATTCGGTGTATTTTTGCCCTCCCGAACTTTTGACAGATAGAGTAATTAAATCTATTGAGAAAGCCGGCGGTAAGCCCTTTTTTATAACTACTTTTTATTCATCAACCCATTTCCCATATTCGCAGGTTTATCCCTACTATAAAACATATTCTAAGGCAGATTATAAAGGACCGTTTAAATTCCTTAAACAACTGATTATTTCTACAGATAATAAAGCGGAGAG